>JGI24159J19872_10007709_pt1 | contig 14096 bp, 5 predicted proteins | sample Ectturendosymbi4_FD_19872 | JGI IMG/M metagenome (IMG submission 19872) | reverse complement strand
TAGAGATTGTTCGCAATCTCTCTTACTATTGCTTGCTCGCGCTACATATATAGTGGTGTTATTCTTCACGCACATCCCGTTCGTGGTGAATCACACAATCAACGCCACACCACCGGAGAGATTGCAACACAACTCAGAGACATAAAAAAGACTACTTTTTGTTCATCTGTGGCATTTTCATAAAATTATCTACATGGCAAATATTTCAATCCCTAAAAATCATCATTTGGTATAAAAAGTTACCATTTGGTATAAGTAGGCCTATTTGCTCTTATTTGGTAGGGTCTTCTCAGTACTTTTTGGAAAAAAGTTTAACCCAAAATTTTTTTAGGTATAAAAGTTGGCTTGGAACTTTTCTTTAATTGCTCATTGGAGATGGTGGTGGGGTTGCTTTGAAAGGGCGGTACTTACACATTACAGTTGGTGTTGGGGGCCCCTTTGACAGCATAGTAGGCCTACTTGCACATTACAATTGCTGTTTGGGTCGCCTTGGAAAGCACATTACAGCTGCTGGTCACTCTGAAAACAAGGTACTGTACTTGCACATTAAAGTTGCTACTGGGGGCCCCTATGAAAGAAAGGTACTTAAACATCACAATTGCTGTTGGGGCCTCTTTGAAAGCATGGAATTTTACATTATAATTGCTGTTGGGGGCCCCTTTGAAAGCAAGATGCTCGCACATTACAGTTGTTGTTGGAGGCCCCTTTGCAAGCAGAGTACTTGCACATTACAGTTTCTTTAAACTTCACTGAAGGTGCACCTGAAAGAAACTGTAATGTGTACGTACTCTGCTTTCAAAGGGCCCCCCTAAAGAAATTGTAATGTGTAAGTACTCTGCTTTCTAAGTGCCCCCCAACAGCAACTGCAATTTCATGGTAATCTGCTTCCAAAGGGGTCCCCAAAAGCCACTGAAATGTTTAAGTACTCTGCTTTCAAACTTCATTGAAGGGGCCTTAAAGTAGAGTACCTACAAATTTCAGTGGCTGTTGGGGGCCCCTTTGAAAGCAAATTTCCTTCAAATTGCAGTTGCTGTTGGGGCCACTTTGAAAGCAAAGTACCTGCACATTACAGTTTCTGTAGGGGAAAGCAGAGTACTTACTTATGATCTACTTTGTAGATCCCAAGTAAAAACGCGAAAGGCTGTTTCGGTAGTAAAAAAGAAAAACGCCAAGGGCTGTTTCGACAGGACTAGGTATAGTGCCGTAGTGGCGCGAAGCATCTTCATTACCGACCACAAATCGATCTCTGAGGAGTTCATCGTGCAGTTCACCGAAACGCAAGTGGCGCGCCTTACTATACAGATTGGTGATGTGCGCTTCTGCCGTTTCTTCCTCGCTCTGATCTCGCTTGTTGAATTGAGCCCGTTCAAAAAGTATCTTGCGTCGAATCACGAAGTGCTCTTCGCAACGAGCAGTGGCTGTTGCGTAAAGCGTTTGTTCGTCGTCACTTAAGTGCAACACACTCAAGACGACCTCCGGCTTGGGACCCATAGTATACATCAACACATTAATCTAAAAAGGCTGATCCTTCGTCGTCACTCCAGATGCAACACGAAATCGTTCGAAACGTTGAAACCATTGTGACCAGCTTTCTGGCCTAGAAAAGTTGAACCGCTCCGGTGGGACCATCGGGAAAGTCGCCATCTGTTTCCACCTTAAAGAAAACAAACCACAAAGACTTGTGCGCGCCTGACGTAAGGCCACGTCTGACAACATGTCCTGTTAACTGCGAATGACCACGAAACACGAAGGCAAACAGCCGCGAAACGAGAAGCATGCGCTTAAGGCATTTACACCGCAAGAGTAATCAACTAGCAGAACGATAAGGCAGCACTCAAGGAACCCTTCACGCGACAGTTCTTGCGTTTCACTTTTGCCCCCGCCTCCTCTTCCTGTCGCACAAGCTACAGCATATCAGGCGTTTGGCTATACAACAGAAATAAAGCAAATAGACGATACAATTTAGCAAATGAGGCACAACAGCAGAAAGAATGTCATCCTCTAAATCTCTCGGCCTGATGCGATAGTGATAGATCATAGCTTGAGATTTGAATCAGTCAAAGCAAGGCCAGAGAAGTATCAAAACAAAGGTCCTTTTGTGGCACCTCCGGTTGGTGATAGCACGCAGAATTTGCGAAGAAGTCTTTCCAAAGAAACGGTTCTACAAGACACTAATTGAAGTGTGGGCTGTATTGTTTTTGCTGTAAGTTGTTTCGATTGGGTAATGATCATTCTTTATTTGTTGCAAAAATTTCGACAACTTTTTTGAATTTGTTTGCCTTGGGACTGGCGTAGCCCACTGCATTTCTTGTCTATTGACAAAAGCGCGAAAAGAATTTCATATTTGGAAAACGATTAGGACTACAGTTGTTATGTTCAAGTACATGGGCGTCGGAAGGGGGGCAGGGTCTTACCCTCTGGATTTTGAAATTTGCAGCAAAATGGTTGTTTTTTTAGTTTAGAGTGAAAAAAAAAACTAATTTCGCCACTTTTCGCCCACCCCTGGAAAAATTTTGGGAAAATCCCCCAGTACCCCTGGAAAATGTCCTTCCAAAGCCCATCGTCAAGCATATCGGTCAATTGTCTCAATGTAGATTGATCATGTTGGTGATTTTCTTCCTAGACACACTTGCTATTTGCATTTCAGTTCGTTAATTTCTTCCTTTTTGATTGCGTTTCCGTTTCCTGTCATTCATTTTGAAAATTTTTGTTTGGCTGTTAATCGTCTTGGGAGTTGAGTAATGTTGACTTCGATCATACCAACTCCCGCCCACTACAAGTCTTGTGTTTGTTCGAAAATACTAATTGTTGAGTAAACGCTACACAATCGTTGTCTTTTACGTTCACGTTTCTTAATTTGTTGTTGCCTTATAATCGTTTTTGGTTTGGAAACAGTTAAATTTAAGGTTTTCTGCTTGTAATAGTTGCTACTTGTTCGAATACTCTGCTGATATCACCATGTTGTAGCTATTACCAGCTGGAACTGTGCGTTGGGCCCCGCGGCATGGTGTTCGGGAGGAAGCGGTCGACAATTTACGCTAAACCTAGCGAAAGTCCTTGCGAAAAGGTCTTCGAAAAACAAAAGATCATACCATGGTTGACTGAGCCCGATGACGTCATAAATATAAAATCACTCCCTCACCAGAAGGCGGCGTTTTCTGCTCGGGCCAGGGGCGGCAGATTGTGCTCCTACGCCACTGGCTCGAAATGATGCAAATATCGAAACCACAGGTGTGCGTCCGTCCTAACGCACACCCAGGGTCGCTGCATCAAGAAACGAAACGGGGAACTAGTGATGCATCAAAAAGTCAGCTAAGTCAAGCAAATTGCAACAGGACTGTTTTGAAATTTGACTCAGGAAATCAATTTAACGTCAATAGTTATCTTTCAATCCTCTTCTGTGATTTTACCTTGATGGCACAATTTTGAAAAGTCATGTCATTATGAGCTGGATTGGATGTGTGCCGCTCAATTAGAGTAAAGGTTCCTGGTATTGAAGAATGTGAGAATTTCTGGCATTTGAAAACGCAAAAACTAGTGTTGACCAAAAAAAAAATTTGAAAAATAAATCCAAACAGCATGTATTAGTAGCCTTACAATGGGAAAAAGTCTCTAGTTACAGCATTTTGTTTATACTTATTTTATTTCGTCGCAGACGCATGTTCCATATCACAAGCACAATCGAATAATACAAGAGCACAAAAATGGCTCGCCACAGCGCATTACATAGTAGGTGATAGTACACAATCAAAACTGAGAGGAGCAAAATTATTTTTACAGCGCCCCAACTATCAGTGTGTGAGAAACGAAGGCATTTTTAACGTCAAATTTTGAGGTAAACAGTTAACAGAAAAAAATAAGTCAGATGGCGGCGTGCTCATTGCACACAGATGCATGTCAATATTTTAATCCAGGTTTCCAATGTATTGCAACGCATTTAGCATCAGGCCGAGAGCCAATTGTTTTTACTGAATTTAAACCAGGATTTGGCGGTTTTTGTTTTACCAGTTATATAAACTATATTCACTCTTTGTGTGTTTGGCTTGCACACGTCGTCAACAATAATGAAGGTGATAGACGTATCACAAGAAAATAACGAAATCCTGAAGCACCACGAAGTACACAGAGGGTTTTTGCTGCTACACGAAAGCAATACTGACGAGACGCGAGCATCGAAACAGTGCACCAACAACTACTGCAGTTGGTCGCTGTCTTGAAGGAGCGTTAAATAATTGAGAAAAAAGGAAGATATGTAAAAAGCATCAGACATTTGAACTGGACCGATCAGATAAAAAAGTTAGATGAATAGGCGCAGCGTTTGAAAAAGCTAAAATCTACTTATTTTCACCATTGTTGAGAGACTTGACACCACTTAACAAATTCATAACTTCTTTCGGGGTTGTCTGCTGGACCGATGTTCAAATGACTTGGATACCGCTTGTGCATCGGAAACCAAAATAAGACAAGGGGATGGAATACCTTAATAATCTTTTAGTTTAGACCTTGGACTACTAACTTGTTAGTGAGTGTCGGCCAGGCCACATGCCAAAGAATCAACCACTTTTATGTCAACGAAGCAATTTCAACGAGTGAGCACAGAGCGCCTACTTATTGTTTCCACTTGGAGATGATATCTTTTACAGCGTATTGTTCACATATTACAATTTATTACGCACATCGGGATTGGGGGCCCCCTAAATGTCAGGGGCCCTGACTGTAGCCCAGCCAGCCCCCCTTAATCCGCCGCTGGACAAAAGACACCGTATTATAACGATTGAAGTTCAAGAGCTACCAACATCTTTGACTGAAAGGTTTAAACTTGCAAAACGTACTCAGTTTCAATAATACCAAGCCGCAGGGGCGCACAGAGAGGCACGACGGCTTCAGGCACACCAAGGCAGGGGCAGCCAAAGAGTGAAATGACAAAAATTACTTTTGATTTAAACGCTGTAACTAGATTCGTCTTCTCAATGGAAGGCTAACACATGCTGCATGGATTAGGTTTCCGAAAATTGTTTTTTTATCAACACTAGTGTTTGCGCATTTCAAATGCCTGCATTTCGCACATTCCTCAGTACTAGAATTTGGTAGGGGAACATACAAACAAGCGGTTGGCCCGGGCACTACCAGACCTCTGCACGCCTTACCATGCCGACCTCTCAAAAATTTTTCCGTGGCGCGCTTGTGTGCCATAGCCCACATTTTGAGAAACTCTGGACTAGACTGCAGAAAACCTCTGGGAATTAGTCAACAAAGATAGATTTTGCAATAAAATACACTGATTGTTTGGTAGCACATACGTTTGTGACAGTACTTCTACAATGACGCAAATCAAATATAAAAACAGCGACCGAAGGGCAGACAAAACGCTGGACAAAAGTCTCTAACTTGCTACCACCAACATCGTATTGATTTATATAGGAACGATAGTGACAGAGAAGCCTTGACCACAGGCATCCCACTGACAAATGTTTGCAAAGAACTGCTTTATGCTGTTGTGTAATCTTTTAAATGATGGTTTCACTTATTTCTGATTTTTAGTTTCAAATGTTACTCACTTGTTTTTATACATCATTTTGTTGGAAGCGCCCCGCAAATTATCATATTTTTGTAAAATGGCCCGTAGGTCAAAAGTAGTTGGACCACGCTGATCTAGCTCAAGACCATCAGTTGTGCAATGCTTGCAACGTCTTTAAAAGTGCTGTGCAACTTGAAAGAATGTTCCAACCCGTGGTTGTGTATTTATTTTATGTTTGGATTTTTGGTACTATCTGGCTTTGTTACGGTTGATGTGGCTTTTTCACTCAGAGATTTGGGGACCTGTGGCACACACCCGCAGCCAAGTTTTAAAGTTTGGTGAGGCAAAATACATTTTAGAGAGGCAACACTTTTTATTAATAGGTTTAAAACAATTTTTCTCATCCCCCCCATGGCTACGGGCCTGTCCTGACAAATTGCCAGCCCCACTTAAAGTGACGGTAGTGGCATTTCTTCCGCATGCGCTTATTGAACTCAGGCATCTTGACAGGTAAGGTAGACAGACATTGACTGCTGATGATAATGGTAACCCGCGTAATTTTATTCTGTTTGAAAAGAAGCACGAGTGATAAAGAAACATTTGCGACTGTTTGGTACATAAATCATGACAAAGTTTGCCTTGCCCTGTAGAGTGCGGTTTGAAGTCGAAATATGAGCGGTGATGTCAACCACGAAAACCATATTAGCCATCCGTTGCTCACTGTCAAGTTGAAGAAAAATAATTTTCCCTTTGCCAAAAATGTTGATATCTGGTAAAAGTTTGTAGAACCTATTCACACATGCTGCGCGACTTTAACCACCAAACAGCAGATGTATTAGCATGTCCCCATAGTCAGCATTATTTATCAGTCAAAAATTGCCTGAAATTGCGATAGGCATGGGCATTAACACGAATAAAGTTCAATATTCATATTATGACTTCTGTCACACCGGCCATCTTCAGCGACTTCGCAATAAGGTTTTCCTGATGAACGCAGTGAGGCCATACCACAGGAGTGAGGTTGCTCTCAGCTCGCCATTGGATAATATGTCCCTGAAAATCTTCTGTCCAAGCATCGAAGATGCGCCATCTGTAGCAATTGAAAAAAGCTTTGACGGATCCAAACGTGCTTCCTCGAGACTTGCGCGGAACTCGCGGAATATATTTGCCACGTGAGAAATTTTTCATTAATACTGAAGTCGGGCTTGAAGCCTGTGGCGAAGATTGCTAATTACTCCCTAACGGCAACATCTTTTGTGCCGTCATGAGCAACACAACAGCAAACGAAATACGCCGATTTGCTGAGAAGCTGTTTGCATAAATCACTAGACATGCATTCAGCTCGTCCAGTTACTGTGTCATTTCTGAGCTGCAGTTTTTTAGCTTTTGTTACGTCAAGAGCAGAATGACAATCTTTTTCAAACACAACAACAACCTTTCCTCACAGAACATGACAATATGAGTTCACAATCGGAAATATGGTTTCATTTTGCGAGCTGAAAGGTTACTCATCTTGAACAACGCATTTGTCAAACCTTTAGAATCACTTAAGTGTTTTCACTAAATTTGTTTTCTTCGTGGGCGCTGTCTTTAAAAATTGCAATTTCCTTTTCCTTGACTCTCCTGGTTATCAAGCGGTGGTGTAACTGACGGGGGTCAGGGTGCGAACCGCCCTCCAGGCAAGCTAAAAGTAAAAATCGGGCCTCCATTTCGCTTATATTTCGGTTCTTAGTATTCTTTTGGATTGCAGTTGGTTGCATATTTTTGCGTTTTTCGGAGTGTGTTTTGGTGATTTGGTACTGACATCCACATCCGGATTCGCTATAATTTTTCAACTTGTTTCTGAGTGTTGGCTAGTGGACCCTCCCTTTCATCGAGTTTTCCTCGCTGGCGCAAACCTCTGGAAGATACGCCACTAGTAGCAAGCATATTCAGTCGCAAGAGTTTTGCAGTGCTTTTCAACATTAAAAGCCTTCACACCTTTAATCTTGGCAGGACAGCAAATGCAGTGCGGCTTGCCATACTTGTTGATCACAAAATATTTTAGTTGCCAGTCCCAATGAAATGCACGGTTTTCTTGGGCAAGAGTACGAGTTTTTTTCAACAGCCATTTCTGCCATGCCAATGACTGATAGTCTGGATTCCCACGCGGTACTGAAAGTATACTGAATTGTGAAATCGGTTTTCGATACCTTGAGAAAGTAGTGAATTTGGCCAAAACGTGAAGAAAAAGGAAATTCAATGCAAAGTAAAGAAAAAGTATGGAAATTCTAAAAGGAAAAGAAATCATGGCGTTTCCCAGCAGAATCGTCTCTTATTACACTGATTAGTTTAAATCTTTAAACAATAAATGTTGCTGATCCAAAATTTATGGGACATGCCAGAGCAACTGACGTATATGATTGTACTCATGAAAGCGTGGAGGACACATCTGGATACATCACTAAATTTGTTGTTTTCTTGTACAACTGTAAAAGGATGGCCCCAATGTCCAAGGGAAGTTTTCCAACAAGTTTGAAAAAACGAACGAACAAATTGAAAGACAGACCTGGCAAATATGGGGTCGTGCAGTTTCGGGAAATTGTGTAATGCTTTTTTAGCAAGAGCCTTGTAGTCTGGATTGCAGATTGTTTTGTAAAGCTTTATTTCATTACCAAACGCCCATAAGAACAGAGGTTTTCCAATTTGCATATTTTCACTGAGATTGATGCAGTATGCATTCAGCCATTTGTTTATTCAAATTTTGTTCTCTGCCGATTGTGACAGTTTTACAGAACAGGTACAGCAGCAGATAATTTTGCAGTGGTAGGCATTGTGTTTCATGATTATAATTTTGAAAAAATATTGATAAGTGGTTGTATAGATTTTTTCATTTGGTAGTGAAGGTAATGAAGAATTTTTTGAAAATGTGTGGGAACTCTGGAGAGCGTATTCGCCATTTGCACACCAGCAATAGCTAACGAACTAGCAAAACTTTCAGTACAAGCACAAGATCTGACTCGCCTTTTCTTTCGAACCTACCCCGTAGCTACTTTACTCAAACGAAAAGTAACTTCGCGCACTTAGTGGAGAAAATGCATCTGCACGAAGCGCACACAAGCAGCCTCTCTCCCATTCCGCGCTGGAATGCAACAACGACTTACGATAACAACGATTGTGCGACGCATGCCCCCCACAAAAGTAATTCATCGCAGAGACGCAGAGCTGAAATTCGTAAGCTACAGAATTCAATACCAGAATTTGAAAAGCTATAGGATTTAAAATTTTTTAATTTTAAAAGTTTTGTCATGTTTGGTTTTGATTAAAGAAACCCGTTATTTCATCACATATTGCCAACTCACAGCTGCTTTTGCTTTTTTTGCGTTTTTCGCAATTTTTTTGGAGTGTTTTTCTATGATTTCGGGTTTTAGTATAGCCATCCACATCCGCATTTACTATCTTTTCTGAAATTTTCACTGCGTGTTGGCGATTGGGCGCCCTTCATCTAAGATTTAAGTTTTCCCAAGTTGGCTGAAACCTTTCTTCAGGCCACTGCAAGTGGGGTGCCTATTCGCGGTGTGGAATAATCAGCCAAACCTTCCCGCGTCTCAATCTAAGGCTTTTTGGCTCCGTGCCTGCAAATTGCAAACGGAGGAATGTGTGCTTATACTTGTTTGTTTGAACAGTGCTACGAAAACGCTAGCGGTTTTGCCAGCGGCATTTTCGCGCGGCATTCCTGCGCGTCGTGCGCCATTTTTTGAACGGTGGAGGAAAAAAGCTTTTTTCCTTGGTTGAGTCCGCGGCGACGGCAGTGTTCATTTTTTTCGCTCAAGCAAGTCCGAGTCTTTTTATCAAAATTTTGTTACAGATAACTACGATGTAGGTTTGTGAGAACCACTAGCAGTTGTCAGCACTCGAAGGATGAAGCACCATTAGTAGCAATAGCCTATTTTCTCTTTGCTTAAGTAGCCTACAGGAAGGTGTGGTAATATACCATTTGTGCCAACAAATGAGTACTGGCTCAAAACGAATGCAATAGCAGTTTCTTTCAGTCAGAGCAGGAAGCATTACCAACAATGAAACTCATCAGATCGATTAATAAAGATTCACAAACATTTCTTTTTGAAACTTACTGAATTTACCATTAATCAAATCGTTGTGCTGAAGCAACCTTGCACAAAACTTTCAACGCGAGTAATCCATTGTGACTAGCGCAAAAAGATGATTAGAAACAATATCCAAATACTCCATATGTGCATTCGTGCGACAATGCAGGTTGTGTTTACAAAACTGACTTCCCCATTTCAGTACACTTTTGTGCTTTCAATATTTCTTATAATGTTCAAATTTTAATGATATACTGTTGCACGTTAAGAATCTAACATGTTTCTCCTTATAGTTCAATCTTTGGCAAGGCTGTCTGACTCCCCTTAACAACATTTTTGAAAAATCCCCAAGAGCCGCCCATGGAGAAAACCTTCTGACGCCCATGTTTGCAGTTTGTTTACAGTAAAACCACCTGCAGGCATGTACCCGCTTCATACAACCTCCCCAGGAACGAGGTGTATAGCTCAAATGTCAATTCCCATGTTGATTTAGCCTCCTCTGTCATTTACAGTGCGCATTGTTGGTTAGGGTGAAAAAGTGGGTAGTAGTATAGCGAAGCATGCAAATCCAACAAATTATGAGACTGATTTTATGCAATTGCGTATGAGGTGCAACCAGCAAGTTTCACGATAAAGAGATGAAATAGAAAAAATCAGAAACGCAAAAAATTACTGAATATGTTGAGCTGTTGAGCTTATAAAAGTACGTCCTATTGAAGATCTAAAAAAGTGTGGCTCGCGATATAGAAGCTACATGCAGATCATTCAAAAGCTTGATACAGTAAGCCAGCAGGGACCTAGTTCAAGGGGGAACACTTCCTCCCAACTTTTGGACAGGGCGGACATAATATCTTTTGTCCCCCCAATATTCTGTGATACAAAATAATGTAGTTGTGCAAATTTTATGGTTACAATACTGTTGGAAGCGTTTCNCCAGCATAAAGCCAGGGAATCAGAAAAATGAACATTATTACTGGATTATCTGTTGACGCAGTATACAGGTTGACTAGGTCAGTGCTCTTTAACAGTTTTGTTATGGTGCACCCTCAAAGATGTTTTGATGAACTCATGCATCCTATTTGCTTAAACCTATGCACCCTATCTACTGAAACGTCCCCCATTTAATGGCGCCCATGTCTGTAAGTACCCTAGCCTAAATAAGCAAGTACCTTAATTCAGTAAATCAGCTACATAATTCAATTGATAATGGCTCATTGTCTATTGCCTATGAATCACAAATAATCAACTAATTACAACAATTAGCTTGACATGGTCTGATGCTTGCGCACCACAATTTAGAATGTGCAAAGTCTAGGTTAAATCCTGAAAGTCATTGGTTGGTTAATGGTTCATTTTTGCTAACAGAAAGTTTTTGTAAACAGTATGTTTAATGTGACAAGTTTGTGATGCACCCTTGTGAACCCTTTCGTAGTGGTGCACCCCATGCATATTTTGATGCACCCTAGGGTGCACCGTGCACACCGGTTGAAGAGCGGTGGACTAGCTAAACTGAATTATCGTGAATTTTGATATTTATGTTGGTTAATTTGATTTACCGAATCGGTGTGCACATAAACTTCGCTCAACCACCAATTCCTGCTCTGGTCTGTAGCCTACCCTACAACCAGAATACGGTTGCCACTAGGCGCGTAGCCAGGGGGAATGGGGGGAATGTCCCCACAATTTCAAAGTTTGCAGGTTAATAAAGTATTTAAGGGTAAGTCAAGGAAATACTTAGTGCAAATCAATGAAACGGCCTCAAAGAACCTATCCTGCTTCAGCTTTTAGTCGAACGGAAACTTGTATCTGACCTTTTGTAATCAATGACAGCAAGTAAAAACAATTAGGGTAGCGCTTTTCGCAGCTGTTTCTGAGGCACCAGCTTGCTATATCCCGCCTAATGGTTATCTAAGCTTCATTTCAAGACCATCGCAAATTTCTCATTGATAACCGTGGGCTTAATAAATATAACCTACCCATGTTTCCAGTGTCACCGTTGCCTAAATCAATATCGTAGATTTTTGTTTTTGCACAGTTCTAAAACTACATGCGTGAATATGGCAGTGATTTACATTTTATATGTCGTGAATCTCAAACTTTGGCTAAGAAGCGATTCAGTCTTCATTGCGCCAAAGTCACTGTTTTGCAACAATAGCATTCATTATTGATATTTATTTGTGATGACACGTATTGTGACGGTTCAATCGCAACTATGTGGTGCTATAACATTTTCATTAACGGTTTCGCTTTGCCTCGCCGTCGAGTAAAAATCTGTCATGTCAAGATATTAGACTCAGACCTGCTGTTCATAAGCTCAGTGTTTCAATTTTCATCTGATGCTAATTGGAACCTATCCTACAGTAAATACTTTTAAATCATTTAACTGCAACGAGTAAAGTCAGCAGGAAAATCTAACGTAAGTAGCAAGATGCTTTTTAGTTTGTAAAGTGCTGAGGGGATTGACACTGCCATTACTTAGAGATACTGAGATAACGTGCATATGAGTAAACTTAGAGGCAGGCTCTCAGAAAGGGGCCCCAAAAATCGCCATTGCGAAAGGTAGATGTGGATTACGTGGATAAAAGAGTTAAATTTGTTTCACATTTCAATTTATGAACTAAATTCAAGAGCATAACATACACACAAAAGGAACAAAAATTGTAAAGTTTTGCAGCTGGACATTTGAAAGCTGCCTCCTTTGGCAATTTTCCCATGATTTTTGCTTTATTTTGAAAAACATGTGACATGCTGTAGAGATTCTTTAAATATGGCTCTAGAGTGGTACATAACCTTTTCAACTAAACAACAGTGCAAAGCTCTGAAGAGGGCACGGTATCTCTGAAAAAAGGGTTCAGAAGCTACTGCCTCGTTATCCTTCCCTAATATCCATCCCTGAGCTTGCAATCAATCTTGTTGGCAAAGTACATGTGACCAAACTGAAACTAACTTTGAATTTTTTCCCATTAGGTTTCAAACTCCGCAGACAAGCTATACAAATTTAATTACGTGCAGTGCTAAGGTATCTTTACATGCGGCTAAGCGTGGTCAATAAGTTTTGTAATATTGTGGTTACGATCGTGTTTGCAGGTTAACAAAATTTTATATTTCAGTGAAGTCAGATAAATTTAGCAAAGTCTCATCAAACAATTTAAACGAAGTGAGTTTAAAGTAGCTACAAAGGTTTTACGGAATAAGTTGAACACATCCCAAAGATCTACGGATTATCAAAATCCTAACGTTTTTCAAACACGTTGAAAGACTAGCCTCTAGCGTTTTCGTTTATCAATTACATGTGTGCATTGATCGCTGAAAATCAGATGATAACGAGATCCGCTTGTATCCGCGAAAGTTTTGTAGAAGGCTTACATCGAAAGCCAGTGCCTCAGGGCAAACTCTCGGCTCGGCTTCGATTGAACGTGCTGTACTGGTGAAAATCCGAAGAGTGTAAGTACAGCATCAGAAGCGCAATCGTAAAGGCGGTCCCGATGACATCTTTCTCAATTGCAGTACTGGCTGCAAAAAGCATACCGCAGATCATGCACTTATAGCATTGAGAGGTTCACTAGCGCTTTTGCAGGAGATGTTTATGAGCAAATGGTGGCATTAATCCGAAGTAGGAGCTTTGAACTTCACTATCCAAACTTTTAAAACTTGTCAATTCAATGAGAACAGATTTCTATCTGTCGGCTTTTATCTGAACACAATTGCTCAGGAGAAAACGCCAGAAACACGCACGTTTCATGGATGATGCTTTAAAAACAAGGAGCATTCAAAATATTTAAATGTTGGAACTCGGTTGTTGTTTTCCCCCTATTAAAATATCTGGCTACGCGCCTGGTTGCCACTGCTAGTATTTACCAAAATTTTGTGGTTTGTTGTTGATTTGATCTATGTGATCTTGTGGTTTTTAGTAGCAGTACATTTTATTTTGGAATTGACCAAATATTTATTGATTATCACAATATTTGAGCATAATTGTGTCTGTTTGAGCACAACCCTCAGAACCAATGTTTTCATAGTAAATGCAGTGCTAACTGCTTGCAGTGCTAACAGCACTTGCCACCACCGTCGGTGTAGCCAGCGCAGGCACTTGGGCCGTGGTCACCAAAATATATCAATTCTATAATGTGCCCCCTTTTTGCCAGTTTTACAAAAAGATTGTACTACGGTTTAGTCAACATGGTGTCGCCATCGAAGCGAAAACAATAAAGGTTTGTCTCCCCTAATGATTTTTAGCAAACTCGGTTCCTGTATGGTTTAATTAAGCACCGGTGTGACAACGATTGTAAGTCTTGAAGCAAGATCGACAGCGAGTTGTAATGAGTTTATTGCTAAGTCAAAACTTAGACAACATAAATATTTAGTTGATAAAAATTGTTAACATGTGAGATTTTAACAATTAAAACCCTAACGAAAGCCAAAGATGAAAGCGCAGGACCAAGTCCAAAATTCCATTATGAGATTGAGCTTCGATTTTCCATAATGTAGAGCAA
>JGI24159J19872_10007705_pt1 | contig 14104 bp, 11 predicted proteins | sample Ectturendosymbi4_FD_19872 | JGI IMG/M metagenome (IMG submission 19872) | reverse complement strand
TTCATTCGAGCTGTAGCTGACAACATGAAACAAAAGCTCTTCACTACGGTATCAAACAGAGCACAGGCTAGCGTTGTTGCAACTCGCCAAGAGATGTACGAAAACCTTGTTAGTCATGATATGGCTGTTTTTAATCCACGCAACTGGGTACATGAAAATCCTCGATTTGGCGAAAACGAAGTGAAAAGTTTATGTAAGACCTATCATCTCAACAACCAAGAAATTCATCTTGGTTTTATTGAATACACGTCAAGTGGTAGAAGAAGTATTTCTAATAAATTCAACAAGCTGCTTGTGGCAGTTGACACACTATCACCAAGCAGTGCCGACTGTGAGCGAGGGTTTAGCGCAATGAACAATATTATTAACGATAGAAGAAGTCTGATAACTACAAACAATGCTGCCAACCTGCTCTTTATCAGCACCACTGTGGGACCTCCCAGCCAAGCATGGGATCCAGATCCATACGTCAGTCAAAACATGGCTTGGAAAAGGAAGAAGAGCAGCTCACTCAACAAGTGGCATGAAATGGCTATTTTCAAAATGCACAATACATTTTTTGTGTTTTTGATATGTACAATAGGGGGTGGGCAAAAAGTAGACATGTTCTTGATTGCTTTTTTACAATTATGGCTGAAATTTTGGGACGGTATTGATAAATACTAGATCGTTCCAGTAAGAAAATTATTCTACTTTCACCACTGGTCAAGACTAAGAGTTCATTCATTAATAAGTACGTGTTTGGAAACGCTCTAAGACACTGACATCTATTAGTCTAGGTAGGTTAGTGCTTCTCAACCTATTTCTATATTGACCCAAATATAAAGTGTAAAATAACATGCAAAGTTTCTGCAACCCACCTCACTAGACCACTTTTCACACAAATACTTTTCATAATCATAAAGTAAGTTGTACATTGACTATCAAAAGGAGTCTTTTCCTAGCAAAGAACTACAGTCGACACTAAGATCTTACAGAGTATGTGTTTCACCTACTGTACTAGGTAGGCACTATCAGCCTGTTACAATGACATTAGTTATCGTAGCAATTGGTTGCTACAAAATTTAATGGGTCAGAAACGAAATTATGCAAAAGAGTACTCAGTGTCGATAGGGTGTCATGCAATTTTTGTGAAAATGAGTTATAATATTATAGGGTTTTTACTTTTTTTTGTTTTGACAAATGCCGGAAATACAATGACCTTCTTGACAATTACTACTTTCAACCAGTTGCAATCGAAACCACTGGTGTGTACAGCAAGTCCACTGCCCCCTTCTTGAGCTGTCTTGCAAAGAAACTCGTTGACATTTCAGGTGACCCCAGGGAGCGACAGTGGTGGCTCCGCCAGCACCTGTCTCTGGCCGTGGTCAGAGGGAACACCGCCAGCATATTGGCCTGTGTGCAAGTTTGATCTAACTTCAGCTACCCTCAGTGCATTAACCAGTGTTCCTGCCCGTCACTTGCCTCTCTTCAATGCATAGCCATCGCCTTCTGAATGTCTGTGTTTTCTGTGAGCTTTGTTGTCTTCAGTATGTTTTTTATGCTTTCTGTAAAGCCTTTATGCAGTATTGTTTTGCTCTCCTTTTCAGCCATCCTGACTAACCTCATTTTGTTTATTTTTCGTGTACCCAACACTACTGTATTACTGTTTACTGTAAAACCTTTTTGTCATCTGTCTTTGCCTCTGTCTGCCCAAACCCGTTTGGGGGTGCTATGTGCCTGGTCAAACACACACAATGGCAGTACTCCATCATGGTCTGTATAATTCTACTGTGTTTTTCTTTTTGGTTATGTGTGGTTTTATTTCATCATTCGTTTTATTGAATCTTTAAAAAAATTCTAACAATGTAAATATTATAGGGACCCACCAAAATATGTGGAACCCACATGTGGAGAGGCACTGGTCTAGGTTAGTGTTTCTCAAACTTTTTTGTTCCATCATCCCTTTTTCATTCTCGACACATCATTGTCACCCTCCAAGCCTCATAAAGGAAACACAAGCTAAAATTTTTAAAATCTGTTATGTTATCATAGCGGAACCAAGCAATTGAATTACGACACTGATAAAACATTCAGAGTTTTTGTGAAAATAATCTACACTGCAGCTGGACACATAGAATCATCTATGATATATGATCCGGAGTAAAAATTTGATGGATAAATTGCTTTAGCAACAACCTCCAATGATTATATCATACCAATTAAAATTTGCAAGAAACTAATAAGTCAAAATAGTAGGCTACTAAAGTTAACTCAATAATTGATTAGTGGTAGTGTTTGAGCATTTTTATCCCATTTGTATTGTTTTTCCCTCTTGTTGCCCCCTTTGTTTTGATCACCCCCTTCCCCTCAAAACTATCCCCAAGGGGACAATGCCGCCCACTTTAAGAACTACTGGTCTAGGTACATCATTGTTCAATTTTGTTTGAACTTGCATTTTCATTAAGTGCATTTGATGCTACAAATTGAGATGTGTTTTGCAGTTAGGTCACTGAATACTGTTTTTTAAATTACACTATGTCTGTAGATGATTCACAACAAAACTTGTCTGGAGCTGACGTTTTTGCCCAAGCTCTCAAAGATCAGGTAAGAATAAAAGATAAGTAAGAATAAAAGTTTTGTTGCTGCCTTATATGATGTCATCTGAGGTCGGCAATGTGCAGGGCACCTCGTATGTGACATGACATTGCATAAACTGGAGAAGTCCTCGCCATGTTGCACCAAGGGTGCACCTTTCCTATTGATACATGTGTGAATTCACATGTAACGTAGTCTGTGAACTGTTATCAATGGTTTCTGTAATCTGTTTGTGTAAATTTCGTTTCAGCTTGTCTTGTGGATGGCGAGAAAACTGACCAAAACTACTTGGCACTGTTTATGTTTTTGGGCAAGAAAAGTTTTGCAGCCAAGGTGATAGGAGTTGCATAGCATTAGCATACCATTGGCATTGACACAGTGGAGGTCACATGTGATCAATTGAAAATTGTCACAATATATGCCAGAGCTGGCAAATGATAATTCTGGGAGCTGTTCTAGTTTTAACCATTGCAAGCCCAACAAAATTGTAGTAAGTCATGAGTTTAGGAAAAATACCATTTTTACCCACATCCAAACATTCACATATCATTTTTACCCACATTCAAACATTCACAAATCGTTTTTACCCACATCCAAAAATTAACAATCTGTTTTTTTAATTCATGTTGAAAACAGTCAATGCATGTCCACTACTGAAGTTTCACACTCAAGCAAAAACTTAGGCAAAAAATTGATCTCCAACCATGTTGACTCAGGAACGTTATAAGATAAAAGTGTTGGCAACAAAATTGTCTGTGTCTGTTATCAAATCTGTAATTTTATGTTTCCATATATATTTTCTATTCAAAGTGGAAAAGTTTTTCAAATAATTGCGTTTTTTAATTCTGAAAGTACAAAATTGCTTCTCTCCCCAAACTGTTTTACCTGGAAACACTGCATCACCAATATTTGTTGTTATTGGTGAAACTCTGGTGTTTGTACCTTATACTAAGAACATAAGAAACACATTGGTCTGATTGTTTAATCAACACACAGACACAAAGTTAAAATTGTTCACAAGACCAGGTGTAAGTCGATAAGCCTGCTTTGCTGAATTAAGTTCATTTTGTATACTTCTCATAACTGACGCTTTTTCTTTGCTTTCATGTTTGAAACTTCTTCTTTGCTCAGCATCATTTTTGCACCATCTTATATACTGTACTTCTAACATTGCACCATTTTTAATAGGGTATCGAATATGTTTTTGGAATTGTGGGAGTTCCTGTCATAGAGGTGGCACTTGCAATGCAGCAAGTTGGCTTGAAGTATGTTGGAATGCGTAACGAACAAGCAGCATCCTATGCAGCTGGTGCTATTGGGTATCTGACTGGAAAACCTGGTATTAATTTGTGCAGTTTCTATTTGGAAATTTGGCATGCAATCAAAATAACTCTTGCTGTTGCACTGTCAGGTGTGTGTCTGGTTGTATCAGGCCCTGGATTGATTCATGCCTTGGGTGGAATGGCTAATGCAATGGAAAACTGCTGGCCGATGATTGTCCTTGGTGGGTCTTCTGACCAAGATCAAGAATGCATGGGAGCTTTTCAAGAATTTCCGCAGGTGACACTACACATGTCAACTTTTGAGGCAAATTGATCGGTTTCGTTTAAATCAGATTTGTATAACGATATTTTAATCTAAGCTTACTTCTATTTTTCCAGTTTATTTGTGGAGCTTAGCTTAGTTGGGTATTCATTTTTTAAATAAAATTGTTCAACATCCACAACCTGTAGATTCATGTGTATGATCTATTTGTTTTTCACCATTGGTTGGTCTTTTACACCTGCTTTTTTGATCATGTACTGAATTTTTTTAAATTACTGTACCAAAAAGTTTAAGTCCATTTGGTCAAATGCTTCTTTCAGTCAAAAAATATTCGAAAACGAAAAAATGACACTAGTTTTCAAGATATTTCTGAAAAATGACTGAAATGTCTCAGCGAAATGAAAAACCCAGCTCTAAACAATTTCAAATTGGATTTTCTGCGTTGGTGCAATGCAATTTACTTAAATGCATTGATTACAGGTAGAGGCCTGTCGTCAGTACGCGAAGTTCTCAGCACGACCCACAAGTCTAAGTGTAGTTCCTGAGTTGATTGAGAAAGCTGTTCGAATATCAACATTCGGACGGCCAGGTGCTTGCTATGTGGATATTCCTGGAAACTTTGTCAATGCAAATATTCATTCCACTGCAATGAAGTAGGTGACATGTAAAGACAGTTGTGTTGATGGCGCCCTTTTTGTGCACATTTGGTTGTCGTCTTGTAGTTAAAAATTTATTTTTTTATCTACTGCGCATCGCTAGTCGCCCATGGGTTGTAAGCTTCTGGGTGATGTTTTCAGATAAAAATGAGGTTTGGAGATGGTTCATACGTTTATCGTTCGGATGTGACTTTCTTTTTCACATACATACACAAAAATTTTACATTGAATGGAAGTGAACGACGTCAGTGTAACTTGATAACGACATCTGCATGTACTGTGCACTACATCTGCATGCATGTACTGTGCACTGCATCTGCATGTACTGTGCACTGCATCTGCATGTACTGTGCACTGGGCGCTTTCTGTTGCACATGAGCGTTGTTTTACATCTCATCAGGATTGTTCCTACATCCAAGAGAAGTTCCAATTTCTTACTTTATGTACCAAAATAAACTTTCCTTGAAACTGATCGCTAGAAACTGAAATTGCTAGCATGGTACCAAACTGTTTTTGCTGAATGGACAAATTAAAATGAACGGAAATCTGCCATATTTCAATTTAAGCTATTGTATGGATTTTGGGATGTAAGGTTTTGGCAGAATGACTGTGCCGTGCGACTCTACTTCCGCCCATTTATATGCAGTTTAACCTTATCACAAATTGAATTTATTCACATGTGAATTTAGGACTAATAACATAAAACTACGTGTCATCAGTGTTGCGTTTAATTGAAGTGCTTCTCCCTCAGCTGCCATACTTCGGCTGTTTCATTTGCCGAAGTAGGGAAAACAAAAACGTGGGCAAACATTATTACGCAGTGTATTGTGCTGTTGCGTCCTGTACTTGAGATATTTCGTACCAAACCCAGGTCCTGCAAACCTTGCCCAACCCCTCCAAAGATTCTGGCCTATCCCCAACTCGTCGCTCAAGCTTCGCGGCTGCTGCACAAAGCACAGAAACCCCTGGTGATCGTCGGCAAAGGTGCGGCGTACGACGGTGCGCAGCGAGAAATCCTGAACCTGGTTGAAGGGCACAACCTCCCTTTCCTGCCGACGCCGATGGGTAAAGGCGTTTTGCCAGACGATCATAAGCTGTGCGTTTCAGCTGCACGCTCCAGGTAAACAACATGCGCTCTGTCTTGGAGCGTGATTTAAATTTTAGATCCTGTTCAGCAACAAACGTTATTTTTTTGAAATATGCGATCTCTTCATTTCAGAGCGCTGCTCCATGCTGACGTAGTACTACTGCTCGGCGCACGTTTGAACTGGCAGCTTCATTTCGGGAGGTACGTTGCGAAGAACGGTGTAACCTTCATCGCTTTTCTTTCATAGCACAGCTCCGAAGGTTTTGTGCGATTGCGGATGTTGATTCTTGTCTCGCGTTAAAATAAAAAAAAACTGGTGTTAGCCGTTATATTTGCACTGGCTGAGTGATTGGATCTACAGTGTTTGACGGCTTCAGCGAGCTTAATTCTGCACACCGTAGCAACTTGTCTGCAGCGTTTCTGACAGCTATTTACTATTTGTAAACGTTATTCATTGTCACCATCATAATACTGTAAAGAAAATCTCTTCAAACTGATGACGTAAACAGACCGCGAATGACGTACAAGGTTCCACAGAGTAGAAATTGTTGCAAAAGTGTTTTTTTTCAACTTCTGTATCTAAGGCGGCTTCGTGTGTATTTTTACTGTTTGCGTGTCTTCAACGGGTCTTGTTCGTCAACTAAGCTTTTTATATCAACCTTTGCCCACGGTGACTTACGGCTTACGCCCAGTGATGTTGGATGCACGGTCTTGAGTTGCTAACTCTGGTTTCTGTTGCGCCGTGCTTTTGAGCGGACGGTTCAAGACGAACTTGAGCAGCCTTTCAACCTCACCCGGGAAATCAATGTCGGCCGAAAATTCATCAAGAAACTCCCGCCCATCGTCTACTTGTGGATGGCATTTTTGTTTATGTTATTTTTTGTTATGTTCTTATTTGTTCATGTCCTTTGGGCTTATGTCCTGTTTTTACTGCAAGAGATGCGTCGTCCGACAACTGTTGACTCGGATTGCACGCTGGTGCACGCGCGAGAAGTAGTTGCTTTTGCCGACAAAACTAAACAGCAAGTGTTCAGAAACAAAGAGCGACTGCTGTTAATGCTTTGATCGCACCCGATTTTTTACACGCAGACAGCCACGCTTCCGTCGCGACGTGAAAGTGATCCAGGTCGACATACACGCCGAGGAGCTGCACAACAACGTCAGGTCGTCGGTCGCGCTTCAGGGGAACATCTCCACGGTNCTCGACCAGGTGAGGAGGGGGCGGACCAGNGCGCATGCCTGGTGTTCTTAAAACGGGATCGCTTAAGCCTGAAAAACTCTGCGGCGTGAATTTCTTGCCATTNAGGTGGTGCCGCCTTTGGCGATTGTAGCTGTAAATCGCCCTGGATTTCAGTCAGTTGTCGCTTAGAATGGTTTCCCTTATTATATTCAGTCTGTTTTCACACGCTACCGAGCACGATGTGCCTGAGTGACACTAAAATAATTGCTTTCATCGTCCCATTGACTGCCTTGCGTGCACTTCAGTCGCTCGCGCACGCATGCACGCACGATTTCTCTTTCCACAGTTGGCGCAGCACGTCCGCAGAGAGTTTCGCGGCATGCCGTGGACACTGCCGAGATCGTCGGAATGGTGGAAGTTTCTCGACGAAAGCTGCTCGCGGAACGCATTGCAAGTCAAGGTTCGATGCTCTGAGCAGTTATGCGCTGAAACCAAAATGTTCTACGTAGCACCGTGCTGCAGCCATTTGCTGAGTGTTTTCAAAATTGCTCAAGGGTTCGCGAATGCGAACCAATCGTTTCAGGTCGTGTCCTAACCTGCCTATCATGCAGTGAAGGTCTTTGCCGACTTCAATTTGATTGAATAGTTGTGAAGTAGTTGAAAATGACGTGTCTGACGTCATGCAGTCCGGAAACTTCATGTTTGGCACCGATATAGATTCAGTTGCTGACATGAACTAGTGGTCTGCGGACAGAAGTGAATCCGCGGACTCGGGCTGGAGAACGGGTAGTCTCTATGCATATTTGTTGAAAAAAAAACTATTTCCGTTTGTTTTGTAGGCACTCTACGATCGGGAACTAATGGTGACTTTTCTTTGACTCACGAATTCTACCTTGTCATTAGTTACGCAGTTCTTTAGTGAAGTTCATTGGTTACGATACAATGTCGCAATGCAAAAGGAAAACACTGCTAGCGTGTACTCGCAAGTAGGACGGCGAAAAAACCCTGAAGTTATCTAGTCTTTAATTCATCGCGTAATGTTTAAAAAAAGATCAGCAATTGTTCGTCGAATTGGTTAAACCAGGGATGAAGCATTAGGTACTTATTTGCTATCACGGTCCGCATGAGTTCTGGAATAACGGTGCTGGGCCGGAAAAAATACTTCAGTTTTGTCTTAAAATTCTTTATCTTTCTATGTTATGTTCTAACTTGGGTAACGAAAATCCTGATGCAGACCGCCGTTTCCCCCCACCCCTAGTGTAAACAAAGCAATGAATCAAACACACATTTATCTCCTTCCTGCATACGCAATATGCTGTGGCGAGTCGCATAGTACCTCGCCCTTTGTATGATCACAACATCCGTTCTTCACAGGCGATGGCAGACGACAAGTCCGTGCCGATGAACTACTACGCGATGTTTGACGTCATAAACCAGCACATTCCCCGCGATTGTTTGGTCATAAGCGAAGGCGCGAACACCATGGACATCAGTCGCACCATGATTCCCAACTTCAAGCCCAAGCACAGGTACACAGAAAGAGCAATCCAGTTCAGATATATTGCAGAAACCAGCCCTTGTAGTTGCACTGTGTACTCATGAGTTCTAATGTAGTTTTACCATCACGATAAGCACGAGTCTGCATCGAAGTAACAGTGCTGGTCAATGCGTTGGAATTACTTCTTTGCATACGATGTGGTGAAATTCCGGGGGGGTTTTTTCGCAGACTTGACGCAGGGACCTTCGGAACGATGGGAGTTGGCGTCGGTTTCGCGATTGCGGCCTCTTTATTTGCCGCCGACGAGGCCGAAAAACGCGGAAAGGAACCAGAAAAAGTGGTGCGTGTTCAAATATCCCGTTCGCAGAATCTTGCTGTGTGTTTTGGGCTGTCTGCCACGTGCGTGAATTGTTTACAATGATGTTTCTTCGTCCAAGAGTGTAACAATTTGTACATTTTTTTCTTATTTTTGTAATAATCAGTTTATTTCGGACGTTCGATTAGTCTCCTTACCCCCTTTCATGTATCGTGTGACTGTTTTTATCAGTCGTGAGGAACTAATAGTTTTCTTATTACCAACGAAAAAGGCCTTAGAGGAGCATTGGTTTTCGCGGTAAACCGTATAGTGGTATTGTCTAAAAGTGATTAAGCTCACATTGTTGTCATTAAAGGGCGTGCATAACAACAGGCGTGCATAACAACAGGTGTGCATACAAGGCGATAGCGCGTTCGGATTCTCTGGCATGGAACTGGAAACGGCGTGCAGATACAAACTTCCCATCGTCTTCGTGGTCGTCAACAACAACGGGATTTCGTTCGGAGCAGGCGAAGACTTCTGGAGCAGTCTGGAAACGAGCGGCGACGTCCTGACCTGGTGAGCAATTGTTTGGCTTTGCGTGAAAAAACGTTAACGCTTGCACGCGGAGAAGTGTGACGGCGCATCGCGTCACATGCATTGAGCGCGCGTTCGGGAAGCGCTTCACAAATGCAGCTTCGCACAAACAACAAGAGAGTGAACCTTTCCCCTCGCCACTTCGGTGGGCCTACTCCCCAAAACAAAGCTACAAGACCCTCCAAATTGAAACATGAAACGCCATAAATCAGTGGATTTTTGTCAATTTTTAGAATATGAAGCCCCCCCCCTCCGCACAAACGTGAAATGCCCCTGTTTCTGGCAACGGATTTAGAGTGAACCTTGTCGAGCGGGGTTATCTCTATTGCTTCTTGCCCATTGCACCTGTGGACTTGGCGTTCTTTCCGTAGCGTGTTCGGTTCTTCTCCCACAAGGAGCCGCAGCAAAAAGTTAACCTTTTTCGGAAATTATTTCATGAAATTGGAAGAACGTTATTTCTTAAACATCGCCCAGTGTTCCCGTTGCCAGAGGTTGCTGCGGGATAATGAGCAGAGCTTCGAACTACACTGGCAACAGACAAATCCAATTCCTCCCGACAATAGCTCCTGGAAAAATGGAATCGCGCGTACATGTAGTGCCTGTCTCAGGTTGGAATGAACTTGCCGCGTTCTTCTTTGTCTTCTGTTCCAATGCTTTGTTGGAGATGTTGCTGGAAATCGCGTCATCGCTGTTTCTTCGACGCACCCCCCACAAGTAAGAACAACAAATAGAAACGTCATTGCTGAAAATATCGAGAATCAACACTGATTTGTTCCTCGCTCATCCACGCGCTGCATCCAGCCGTGGGCGTCGGAAGATTTTTTTTCCAGGTTTGGACCACTGGAGATTTTTCCAAAATTTTTCTAGGGCGGTAAAAGTGGTGAAATTTATTTTTTTCCCACTCGAAACTGAGCAAACAACCATTTTTGCTGAACTTTTCAAGGCCCTCCCTGCCCCTTCCCGACGCCCATGCACCCAGCATCGTACATTGCGCTGTTTCCGTCGCGTCAGTCGCGCAAAGAGGTTAAAAATAACACATTTCTTCTCCTCCAGCGCCCCTCCCACTTTTCTGTCGCCGAAAGCGCGCTACGAGACGATGATGAAGGCGTTCGGCGGCGACGGCTATTTGTGCGAGACGCCCGCTGAGCTGGACGTTGCTATGCGACAAAGCATGGCCAGCGCCCGCCCCACCCTGATCAACGTCATGATCAGCACCACGGCGGGCAGGAAGCAGCAGGAGTTCAGTTGGCTGACCAGGAGCAAGATGTGATCGTCGTGCCTTCCTTCCACAACCAGTATTCCCCCGTCCAATACCGTCCTCGCGTGATCATCGATGTTTGCAATAGTCGCGTCGCGTGACAAGTGCTTTGGTTGCGTCTTGCTTCGGCCTCACGCCTCTGAAGTTTGCCGATTTTATATATGCAATGTAGCAAATTATTTTTATTTTTTTAATTCAAACAGTTCGAAAAATGTACTTGCCGCAATGTTCGTTCAACAACCAACTGGCTAGTCCAGTGTTTCCCGACCTTTTTTAGGCATGCGGTACCGTACAGAATACTTTGCAGCGCCCTGTAGCAAACCTGTAACAATTTGCTTCGAGCTCTAATGACATTTTGAAAACAGCATCTTTAATGATATACTGAAAAACATTAGCTCGCTGCACCCCTGGGTATCGTAAATGGCACCCTAGGGTTCCGCGGCACCCCGGTTGGGAACCACTGCGCTAGTCCCCACCTCTGCGTGCTTTTTAAGGTAGCTTGAACTTAGCGAAAGTTATGGAGCGCTAGAGAGAAATGTGCAACCAACTCGCATTGTTCAAATGAGCGTCAGCTGTTGTCGGAGGGGTTAGACTGAGACAAACACCACGAACGTCTATATCATTATACAGAAAAGTTTGTCGCCATGAATGCAAAGCACCTGGAGAACAACACCAAAGGTCTGCGCATATTGTTCACAGTGGTTCACTTCTTGTTCCACGGTTTTCCCTTCCTAAAGTTGTGATAATAAGTTTTCCTCAACATGCGTGTAATGATAGGTTCTTTAATTTTTCGTTTCATTAATTATAACTCGTTGGTGCATCGCAGCAATACGTGCACAGATCACTGGACCGACTTGTTTTTGCGATGCTATTGACATTGTCGTTTCACATACGTTTCTTTTGTTTGAGAGCATTTTACGGGCAACTGTTTCTTGCGTGACAGCTTTAAACGAGCAACTGCTGTAGTGTTGTCGAAAACGCGAGAATAACGACCAGAAGAAAATGCTGCATGCCAATTTTATCGTTTCTAAATATCGAATTCTGATCTTGTTCTTGCAGAAAAAAAGAACTTTTTGCTTTCCTCCACCGCTCGCCTCGCGTTTCTCGCTCATTAATTTACTTGTCAGCAACCTCACAGCGTGGAACTTGCTGACGTATATCTTGATTGTGACGTGCCCAAGATAGTCTCGCAGTGTTTCGGAAGTCTTGGCGCTGTTCCTCTTCGATATTTATCGACTTTATGCAATGTTTGTTGATTATTTTTCGATTGGAAAACTTTGAATTGAATCCAAGTGTTCCTTGCAATAATAAGCTGCCCTTGCAAATGACTGACGACATGACAGCATATTCGCGTAGAACGGTTCCAGGCGATGTGAAAGAATGTTGTGTGAAAAACTACGCCCCGCCANGCTATCTTCACCAAGCTCGCAAATGCTTGCTGGTCGGAGCCAGCTGTGCTGAAGTGCCTCTTGGATATCAACGTTATATCCAAAGTCNTGCAGTGTTCCACTGCGAACAATGGAAATTGGAAACACTGGCAATAGGAATAAAGCCCAGTCATGGCCTATGCGTGCCCCGAGGGCAATGGCGGACACACTGTTGAGAGAGAGGACCGCATTAGATGGCCATGAGAAGTTGAGGGTGGTACATTCAACATGTAGACAGCATGCTTAATACAAACAAACATACATATGTTTATTGATCGCATGTCATGCGACGGATTTATTTATTGGCGACAGGTCGAAGCTTGCATAATGCTTTTGTTGGGGCTGTTGAGGTGAACGCTCTTGCCCAAGAGCGCTACGGCGAGTCATTCAGTGGCCATGGATCGAACACCCAACCTTCCAATTGGGAGGAGGATACTCTACCACTGAGCTAGTCGCCGCCCAACATGCGGAGAGCACAAAAGCTCATGNCTACTTAGCGCNTTGATAATTGTTATCGCAAAATCAATAAACTTTATCTTGTGCTACAGTTGGCCAGTANAAAAGCAATGGCGCTATTACCACAGTTGAAACTTANTCGGTTGGATGACTCTTTGGNATTTCACAGCGCTGATTAAAAGTATTTGAAATCACGTATTTTATGTGGTATGTTTTTTCCAGCTCTTCACATTCGCCAGTTCAGTTTTGAGAATGGCGTGATGGTGAAGAAAAAGACTGATGCGTCATGCACACATTTTTCCTCGTCATGAAACATCGATTCTGCTGTGTATGTGTAGCAGATGAACTGTGATCAGTAACTGTTGCATTCGCCCCTTCTACCATTCGACTTAGGTAAATATCACCGAATCAGTAATAAACGTGACCCAGAACTACATAGTAAGCAACCACTGCATAACAAACCCATGTAACTTGGTCCAGTTAAAACATAGTTAGCTATTAAAGGAGTTAAAACATAGTTAGCTATACGTAATATGGAAAAAATGTGTCGCATCAGTTGGTCGGGAAGGTCATTTCACAAAAAGAACAGTAGTCTGGACAGGGTAGGCTATATAGAACCCCGGGATAGGAAACTCCGCCATCTTTTATTCTCGTCCGGTCAATCGGAGGGTGACTTACAGGTGGAGTTTAAGTTAGGTCTAGGCAGAAGAACCTGACATTCATGACAAGCTGCATCCGTTTTTGGAGTTTCCTATCCCGGAGTTGTAGTTATCCCCGAGCCTGGATATGAAACCGTTCACATTTTTCATTTTGAGCTTGGAACAAATTGCTCGTGGCTATTCGTTGAAAGCTTCAGTTGTCAAGTGTTCATAAGATTTAGTTTTTGGGTAAAAAATAAAAGATAAAGCGAAGATGGAAAAAGCTACACTTGGAAACTCCTTGTGACCCTGACAGTCAATAGCAAGGGATATATTCAAAGTTTTGCCAATTAGAGGTCTGTCGGTCAGTGGAAAGTATTGTCTTAAAATTACCTCGCAATTTGTCTGCTCAGGAAATCTTAACACGCTATGCGAGTCGGGAAACAATGGGTATAAGTCAACCCAAAATTTGATTACGTTTTGCTGGGACATGTGACATCCCTTATTTCCGAACCGAACTATTTTTGACTTCTCGACGTGTATTGTTAAATACTTTCACAACAAGTCTTATCTGCGCAGCGAAATATATATATAGCAAGGGTGGCCAAACTACGACTCGCGAACCTTTGCATGCGGCTCTTTCAGCTTTCCGAAAAATTATGTATTTGTTTTTTATTTCTTTTGCAAAGTGTAGAAATATTGTAAAATGTTACTGTACTTACTACAGTAGTAGATAGGGTGACGTACAGTATTACTTTTGTAAGTCATACCAAAAAGAATTATGATGTCACAGAAGCAAATAAATTAGATTGCAAATAAATTCGTGTTTTTAGATTTTTATGTTGCTGCTCTTTGTAACTTGGGTTTTACGATATGCGGCTCATACATAG
>JGI24159J19872_10007704_pt1 | contig 14104 bp, 7 predicted proteins | sample Ectturendosymbi4_FD_19872 | JGI IMG/M metagenome (IMG submission 19872) | reverse complement strand
GCACAAAGTTTTAGACAGAGTGGGGGTTAGCTGACACAATTACACAATTACCACACTAGAAACAAAACCCTACAAACCTTATTCAAATAGAATGAAAGAGTAAGTTTCATATTCTTAATTTAAGAGGTCAATAAAGAGTCAATTTTTACCGTTAGGTCAATATTCTCTTGGGCAATAAAGTCAATTTTTTGTAATTATCAGTTATTAGTCATATCTATTTTTAATATTGGTGAGAAAATGTGCAGCATTACATGATTTTACACGTTAATTCGTCCACGTGGTGATTGGCTTGCATTGTTATGTCACAAGACTTAGACTTATTTTGCAATAGCATATGGACTTGTATTGTGTTGCAAGTTTCGTTGAGAATTTGTGTGTTTTTGTTTAATAAACCTTAAATGTTTGTTTTAATATAAAATCTCAAGATATATCATTTGTTCAGTCTAAATTTTGTTAGGTCAATAAAGTCAATTGTTTTGAATTCTTACTTAAGTCAAATTTTTTTAGTTTTTAGGTCAATAAAACTTGCCCTAGTTATATCCAAGCCGTAACCAAACTGCAAAGCCTAGTCCTATCCTAAACCCTGACTCTAAAACCGGTGGCGTAGCCAGCCCAAAAATTTTTGGGGGGCCAAAATGTTTGATGTTAGGCGTATAACGCTATTTTGTTTAGAAAAACGCCTCTTACAGCACAAAATCACTATATTTTCAAAAAATTGGGGGGCATGGCCCTTTTGACCCCCTCTGGCTACGCCTATGCCTAAAGCTCTAGCACTAAAACCTTGCGTCCGCAAAAGCGTTGCCGCTTCCATGTGGCTGTACCTTGCATGGCACTTGGCAACTGAAGCAAGGCCACCGTGATAGTCTGCTGAAGTGGTGAAGGTAGGCCTACTTCATTTGACTGCGTGTAACTTTGTAAATACCCACGGATGACGGCTTTCANGCATATTCGTTGTCATGTGAGAAGATATACTTTGATATTAGGATCACACATCCTACTGTACCTCACAATNCACTACAGTCCTATTCCAACTGGTTGATTCCATGAACAAATCTACTTTTTGAAAAAGACAAGAAATGTTGATACAANCAAAGATTCATTGATACTGAAAAATTATCATTCAATTCCTTTGTGTTCACAGCCAAGACATATGTCATAGCCAGTAATCTTTGTTTTTCATGTACCCTTCACATTACTGGATTATTTTTTGTGTTTAACTTTTCAAATTCATTGCAATATCTGAAACTTCCGACTGGCTGACTTGAATGCTACCCTCTTCTTTCCATCTTCATCAGGCTTGTGTAGGTAACTATGGTACCTCAACATGGTGTCTGAACTGTGATATTTATTCATGGTGTGTATTGTTCAAATGTGTTTCCACCATGGCATGTATGTCATGTTCTTTACCTACCCACATCCTTATTGTTATTGTAATATTGTGGATGTTGCATTGCTTTTTTCTGCCCAATCTGCATTCCTGTTCACTTTTCTCATCTATATGCATAACTCATTTCATCTCCAACTCTTCATACATTGCTGTTATCTTTGTCATGATTAGTATTATTTTGACATATGGTCTTTCTTGCCTTTGGTAGTTGAGGTGATAAAAATGCACCCTTGCAAGAAATGGAAAGAAATCTTTTCAAAGGGTTAATTCCCATATTTTTAGCATATATGTATCAGTCAAATTTTATTCATTATTCTGTAGCATAATTGATATTTGCTGAGTGCTCACATTTTTGTAAAAATGAGCAATTGAAAAATAGTTAACTCCTGAACTGTCAGTCACTAAGTCAACTATGCACAACTCTTGAATCATTCTAACGCAAAAATTATTAGTAATTTCAAAGTAATAGCCTTATAGGCTCTCTTTCACTGTTATTTTGCATGGATTTCACAGCAAGTAATTCCCAGATGATACAAAACAATGGATTTTATGAAAGTAAATTTTACTGCTGTTGATCATATTCCTGAAAAATTGCAATGGAAAGTTGGTGGACCTCCAAAACAGTTCCTTCTTGGTGAAGATGGGTGAGAAAGAGTCTGCAATTAACGTGTATTCATAGTTTGCCTAGGACTATCTGCCAACTTTACTTGTCTACATTGTAGTGAAACAAGCATAATTTTGGTATTTGTTTCACGTCTGTAAAAAAATCAACATCAGTGGGGGGACAGGGGAGGCATTGGCCCCCACTGGATAGTGGATTTCAAAATGTAACATTCTACTATAAAACTTTTAGCAAAGAAAAGCTTAGTTGTTAAGTAGGTGAAATAATATTTCTTAGTTTTAAGTAGGTAAAATAATATTTACCATTTTTGTCCTCCCCCTGGAAAAATCTTTTTGGCTACCGTGGAAAAATCCATTAAATCATGGACCCCCGCTGAAAAAAATCCTTCTGACGTCCATGATTATACCATTATTTTTGAGGTGGTTATTTTCCCTCATGCAAAAATCTGTTTACAGCCCTAAGACATCAAATTGCCTCTTTTCATTTTGAGACTTTTATAACCTAGTCTGTGCATGTATACATGTAATGTATAATTTGTCATGATGCTACATCCAAGTGCATGTGCAGTTATAACTTCATTTGCTGGTATGATGGTTTGGACTTACCCTCTTGGTCCTTTTGTTAGTTTATTTATTTATTTACAAGTTTATTTTACTCTTTGCTATCATGGGTCAGTGATGGGTGAGCCAACTGCTTTTGCAGGAAATTTTTACTGATAAAGGATACCCTGGTGGACCATTGCTTTTTTAAGTGCGCACTATTGAACAACAGTTTTTTCAGTGCTTCTTTGTGACATCTCATATTTGGGGACAAATAACCTAAAAAAATTTGCACATTATTTTTTAGCAATTTTGCTTGTATTTATATGATTTTGCCCATTGTTTCTTTGACTAACCCCAGTGGTATACACCATAAGTCTAAGCAAAAAACATCAATAATAAAATTAAATTTGTTGTTGGAATCAGTTGTCTGCAGTGTTTTTATCAGCTTAATTTATGAATGACTGTTAAGCTTGCTGCTTTTTTCATTTGTCTTGGTAAATTTCATCCAGTGGTAGGTAACCCATGGCAGATAGGTTGAAAATAGTGGGCAAATGCCCAAAATGTCCTTAGATTTCCAGCATTCCATATTCGAAGATGATATATTATGTTCTAGCTACAACTTAAACCTTATCTCCTGCAGATTCAACAGAATTAACCATGTCTTGTGCAAACAACAACCCAAAAAAATTCAATCTTTTTAGTAGCACACAAAATATGCGAGATTGCTCATTTCTTACTTAATCCATTTTTCAGTGTCCACATTCAGGTTTTCAAATTGCCACCTTGTCAAGTTTAGTAGCGAAGACTTAAAATGTGGTTGTGTTGAAAAGGATGTTATTGTTTACAGATCATAGAGAAAGAAAACACAATTGTGTGTTNAATCATTTGATACATCCATTTTAGACTTGGAGTTTTNCCCAACTTTGACACGGATTTCTGGAAAAACACCTACTATGATCCGCCCCTGTGTGCTTACAGTGGTCANGTTTTGGGACTTGACACTGCTGANCAAATGTTTATGGCTGAAACCAAGTTTAAGTTTGACCCCAAAGTTAGTTTATTGAAATTGCATTTAATACGTTGATAGTATATTGTGAAACAAATGAAAAAATTTGCATGCATGATTGGTAATTGTTTTCTCTCTAATTCACTTACTTTGATGTTGTCTTTCCAAAATATTTTTGCTTGTGCTGCATTTTTTCATCAGTGTTGGCTTTAATATCCTGGGCTGTGTCAAATATTTTAACTTGATGTAGTACTATGCTGCAGTTCTGTTCATTGCATTAAATTCTCGTAGACAAATCTCCAGGTTTGTTTTGCCATACATAAATAGTTTGTATTTGCCTTTTGGTGCTAGAATTGATAGTGTCAGAGAATATCTTCTAATATGGGGATTTTCTGTCACCATCTCACTGCAACATTTTAGGAGTGTTTGGTGCACTGGGTGAAATGCAAAGTTTGGTGATGTCAAACGGTTTGTTGGAACAAAGTTTGTTTTAGGATGCAAGTCTTTTTCACACTGCAATTTGTAATCCAACTTTTCTAATGTTGAATTTTGTAATGTGTGCATTGAACACAACACACACACTTAACTTGGTGAATGCTAATATTGAAAATCTCACTTCAGGGAGAAAAGATAACTACCTCTGCCTCTCATGGCAATCCTTTTCAAGCGTTTGAGTTGCACTTAAATTAACTTACAACTTGCTTTTTCTAGGAAAAATATTTTTTAGCAATGCTTCTTCTGCAGTTTTTAAAAAATGCTAAAGGGTGAAGTTGTTACCTTTCTAAGTTTTGATATTTTTTGAAGACAGCTGTGAGTTTAAGATAAGTTATAAAATGAAAGCGAAACATCCCTGAGGGTCCAGTTTGCTGAATCACAAGCAACTGTGCTCATGCTTTCAGTTGTGGTAGTTCACCGCACCAGCGGAAGCCGTTGGCAGGAGACAGCAGTATTAGTTTATTTGCTATGATATTGTACACCGATGCGGTAGTAAACACTGCTAGAACAATTCGTAAAATGCTCTGACAAAAATTGCTATAGATTTTCGACAACACACCGCCGTGCAGTTAGGCATAAACTTTGTCAGTTCAAATCGATAGATATCATTAATATCAAAACATTGAAGATTTTAATAAAGAGTAATATGACAGCTATAGCTACTGGATGTCATTTTTCTTGATATAATATTGTGCAAAATGTTCAATTCCCTAAGGCGGACTTGTTAGCTGTAAACCATGGCATAGTACATTATTGTAAATGATAACAAACTCAACTATAATATAAGATTTTGACAAACGCAATATGAAGGAGGTATCAAATTTTCAATAATGAATGAGACGCACTTTAGGGATAATTTAGTTTTTACCGATTGTACATGAAAAGACCATGGCCTATTTTACTGTCAATGAAGACGCCTAGGTATTTGACGCATTTGACTCAATAACACGTCAGTTAAACGTATTTGAAAAGAAAATGACACGATCTGGTTAACTGTGTTTCTCCAATGCCTGCTGGTTCGCATGTAAGGAAATTAAGAATGTTTTATTGATATACAACGTATCCACTTGCCCACTTTAAGAACTTCAAAGTTCACCGAAAATTGCAGATCGTTCAAGATTTCTTAAGAAAAATAAAGGTATGCATCATCAGCGTAAAGTACTATGGTAAATGTTGAAAAGCTGGGCAAGTCATTTATGCCCATAATAAAGAGAAGTGGCCCTACAACGGATCCCTGCGGAAGGAGACGTGCTCCATAAGTAAACAATTTTGCTGTTGCAATTTAACTCTGCGTAATTGCATGGCGTTTTTTCACTGCTTTTTCACGAGATGCCAGCTTTTTGTTTCATGCTTACCAGTTTTTTTGCAGTGCATCCATGCAGGGACGCCGAAACAACAGTAGAGCAGGGGGCAGCAAATGAGTTGGGGGTAATAAAAATTTATAAAAAAAAACAAAAAAATCGTTACCAATTGTGTTTGTTTCTGTTCATCAACAATGCTGACCTCACAAACAATAATGTAAAAAACATTTTGAATATTGTGTGTTAGTGAATAGCTGCAATAAACTTGTTTGAAGTCGGTCCTGATAAAACATGAAATTACCTATGATACTGTTATGAAAAGGCACCTCCGCCCTCGTTGCCACCTTTCTGAAAGGGCAGTGGGGAAATGTCCCCGTTTCCGGCTTCCCTGCATCTATCCTTTGACGCAGGCATTTTTACCGATGTGAAGGTAAAGTTCGACCAAGCTGGAATTTTCATTTCTCAAGATGAACAAACGTGGATGAAAGCAGGAGTTGAATTCGCTGAAGGTCAATCCTGGCACAGTGTAGTAGTTACAAAGGGCAATTACTCTGATTGGTCGAAAGCAAGTGTTCCTTGCAAACCAGGCGCTGATGTGCATCTGAGAGTTTACAGGTGAGATAATAGCAATCATGGTATTGAGTGTGAAAAAGCCTGTGGTGTTGTTAAAAGTGTTTGTAAGTGACTAAATGACACAACTTGGATAGAAACAAATCATTCCGACACACGCACTTTATACGCTTTCTTCTGGAGGCCACAATTAATTTGAAAAACGTTGCTTGAATTAACCAGTGGGTGACGGTGGCTGGAGCTTTGTTGCACAAGTTTATGAAACGCGCCGATGCCTCACCCTCAGCAAGATGCTACTGTTCTTGTGAACATTCAAGCACAGTGCGCCTGCGTGAACATAAACCAAGATATTTATGTCTGTACCATGTGTTGGTACAACTAAATGTCTATTTAGGAGGCCTTGGTTGGTCAGAGTGACCCCATAATCAGTCCACTGAGAGAGAAACTGGGCCCAGGGACAAAACTGCTGACATTCTGCAGCAATTTTAATTATCCCTGTTGATGTCACTAAAAGTTACCCAACGTGTTAAATGCTAAGTAAAGTTTCAGTACATTTTACCGCGCATATTTGGTTTCCAGAACAGCAGGCTACGAATTTTGAGAAAGACAGTTTAAAGCAAATTTTGCAATGGCATACATTAGACATAAAAACTTCAGCTAATCTGAATGAAAGCAATCATAAGAAAATACGTAAATGGTGCTTCGTTTCTATAATTTTCCACGGAAAGATGCCCTTTAAATATCTACTTCGTTTCCTGAAAGTTCCACTTGTGTAATAGTTGCCTTAGCACTAACAACATGTCCTGGAATTTAAATGCCGATGTGTAAGTCAGCTAGGCAGTTGGCAGACATGCGGCGATTACATCACAAATGTAATCGATTACGATTACATTGAAAGTAGTCACGATTACAATCGCGATTACATTTGCCTTGAAACATCTTCAGAACGAAAGCAAAACCCATTTGCGTGGTCTGATGCAAGTATATTTTAAGACAACATACGATATGAATAAATGCAATAAACGAAATTACTAATCTGCAAGGACGAAGCACCGGAAAAAAGAAAAAGCACACTGATTGTTCACTGAAATATTCGTGCAGTTAGCAAACCAGTGGCGTAACAAGAGGTTTGAGCTAGATGGGAAACTTAGCTAAAAGAGGCCCACTGTCTTCTGTAGGTGACCTACTAGTCAACACTAAGAAAAAAAACTGGGAAATAGTGGTGATTCCGGATGTGAATGGCTATACCAAAACCTCATATCAGCAGAGTCGGAAAATACCTCGAAATGTAAAAAGACGACAGCCTACTAAAAACCAATTAAAAGAATAAGTGGGGACCTGGTTTTTACATTTAGCTGGCCAGGGGAGTCAAATCGCCCCTCTACCCTCAGTTACTCCACTGCAACAAACCCTTTAAATATTAATTCAATAAAAACAAAAAATGTTTAAAATCTTTGTTACAGTTGATAAACATCAACGCTTCAAATAATTCATCAGTCAAACGACATCTATCAGGTATGAACATTCGTCTAGCAACGCTGAAAATTCGTTTATTAGCAACTTCAACATTTCTTACTATTTCTTCTAACTGCAGGATATGATCGTCTGCAAGCCAGCATAGCACTGTGCAGCTTTAATTTGAAGTGAAATGAACAGTGATGCCAATATAGCTGCGCAACTGTCTATTAGACCAAAAGTCAATGGTCAGCAAAACCTCACTGGTTTCCTTAAGCTTTTTTACCAGTATCTGGTGGATCACGGTTGACATGCTAGTTATCAGTGTTGTGGAAAGGTATTTTCGACTTATATTAAAGTTACCCTGCTATACTAACTATACACATAGCCTANTCCAGGNTGGTCAACCTTTTGCACGCCATGCGCCAATTTTTTCAAACGTGAGTAGAGATGCGCNATACCGTCGTACATTTCTTGTAACAATGGTACTTCACATCATTAGCGATTTACCAGGTTATATAANCAAATACAAATGGAATCTATGGTAACGCAGCAAGTAAACTTTAAATTTACTTATTTTTCAATGAGATTTCAAACATTTCACCAATTTTTCAATGGTTAGAGTTAAATTTGTTACTGAGAGCAACCGAAAATTTTTCAGTTTGAAGCAGTCAGGCGCGACCCTCGTTTTTCTGCTAATCAATTTCATGGACGAAAATGCTTATTTGCGTATTATGTCGTTTCAAAACGACATGTATACAACTTGAGCGAATTTTCTTATTCTGGGAATTTTCACAAGGTAAGGATCTCCAGAAATTAATCACGTCGTATGTACCAGGGACAGAAGAAAGCGCATCAAAATTCGTTTCAATATCAAATTTGATTTGAAGTCAAGAAGTTCCATTTATATGTTACTTGGCGTTTTCATTATCTTTTTTTCACTAAGTGTAAATAGGTTTATGAATACCAAAATGCAGTCTTTTTCTTTAGCAAAATCACAAAAGTGATTTTCAAATTAGTCTCGCAATAACTTGATCTTTATAGCGCATTTTTCTCATATTGCCATTATCATTCAATATGCTCCATTAATCGATCAAAATATTGGAAAGGCTTACTATATTACGATTACAGGTACTTCAAATCATCCAATGCGCCAAAATTTGGCGCATGCGCCATAGGTTGGCCACCCCTGGCCTACTCCAACACTTACATTCATAAGTTCACTCTGAATATATATAAATAAAACCAACACGTCTCCTCGTAATGTCCCTCTGTTCTGTTGCCGAAGTGTGAACCCGGTTTTAAGTAAAGCTCTTGTTTTTGTTGCTACGTCTCACTGGACTCACTACGTTACTTATGGCGGCCAACAGGAATTAAGGCTAGCTGGAACAAAGCGAGAAATAGCTACAAACGCTGCGNTTGACCCTGACTATCTGGATTTAAGACACACNGACGGGCAAATAGCCTCCTCTGAAGCATAACCATAACAAACGATGATAAAGGAGGAAACCCAGCCACCACAATCGCGATTCATCGCACAGTGATGTTGGGGGAATATTTCCAAGTTTAATCGCAAAAGTAATCGTCAATTATGAGTAACTTGGCAATGTAATCGATTACATTTCGTTTTTGGTCAGTTCAGTCGATTACGATTACTCATAAAACTGTAATCGATTACGATTGACGATTACCTCATGTCTGGCAGTTGGCTCCTATAAAAAATGCACGTGGCTAGATACGACCGTGTTTTCCTCCAACAGAGGATCGAAACAACAGTCGAAACAACCGGTTGGCAAATATGCCATTAGAGATTCTTGCTTAGAATTAAAAAGAATAAAATCCAGTGCGAAAGCAATGCAAACAAACAATTTACAAGATTGTTTACGCGCGGAATAACTTTCATGTCATTTCAAACTCAAGCAAAAAAATTGTGTTGAACCGTGGTTAAAGAATAATTTTGGTAAATTGTTTTCTTTGTTTTTTGTAGCGTTTTACAGCGCTAAAAAAACAAGAATCTGTTTACGAACAGAAAAAGTAATTGCAATCCGTCCTTTCAACGTCATTTTCAAGTGAAATCAACAGAAACTTTAACATAAAGATTCAGAGATATTTGTAATTTATTTTGGTTACAAATTTATATAAATGTTTGCTTGTGAGAAACATGAACTGTACCTAACTAGGCGACCATTTGCTGTTTGAATGTATACGACATGAGTCGCATTGTTACCCGTCTGCAATGACACTTATCGTTAATTTAGCCAGAAGACTTTTTTAAATCTTGGAAAACTTTTTGTCCGGTTTTTCTTAAACCAGCTGGTATGCAGTTACAAACATCGCGTTATGTTTGGAACATCAGGATATATTTATGTTGTAGATGCATGCGCACATAACATTTACTGACTAATACAAAGTAGAACAGGGGTTCCCCAATTTCACAGCTGCCCGGTCGGGTCATTCACTGCTTAATTCAACGCCTTGGTTTGTCTGTCGTCTCAGATTTTAATGAAGTTATCTCCTTGTGAAACAGCTTCAAAATTGTGGCGAAACAAAAAATGTTAGTGAAATCGGTCAAGCCGTTATGAGACATTTTAATTTTCTAATAAATCTGAATTGTTCAGCTACTCTTGAGTGATTTTAACTCAGTACAGCATCCCCCCTCGCAAGATAATATAAGTTTTTTTATGTTCCATGTTCTTCGGTGTGCTGAATATAAAACAAACCCTCTCACATTCGTAGAATCGTGTTTTCATAGAGAAAATCGAGTTTTGGATGTTCATATTCTGTAGCTGGTCATACGCTTCGCACCTCACCGTTCATTGTAACCAAGACGTCAAACTGTCTTTGCAGACCTGTATTGTGAGGATAATTTTGTTTGAAAATAATGTAACTTGCCTTTCGCCATTAAACGCAGTTTTCTTCTTCCCTAGTAAAAGAGCGTTGGTGCTCACTCATGCATGTCTTTCAAGGAAGAAAACAACCGTGTCATTAACGGTTGAACTTCGCCTGAGTGATTTTGTATCATGTTCAGTAGCTGGAACAAGAAGCAATTTTAACCATAAAATGCTGTATATACTGTAGTTGTAGTTGGTCTTTTTAATGTGGTCTCCTACAGTACACCTTCATCGTGTTATTACTTGTTAAAATCGTTGTGGATATTTACATATTTCTAGTTGTTGTTCACTTTTACAAACATGCAGGAAAATTTTAGCGAAGGCATTTTTATGGACTTGCTGGCTGCGAATTATGTGTTTATGCATATGCATTGCACAGTAAAAAAAAGGACATGACGCATGCCCAGCTATAAACTTAACTCAAGGACGGATCCAGGTGGGGGCGATTGCCCCAATCGCCCCCCCTCACCTAAAACCTACGAAATTAACTTTATTCACCACGATTTTGTAGAATTCGGAAAACAGCGTTCGTGGTTTTAGGCAATTTTGTCATCCATTGTTTTGTCACAGCAGTGTTGTGAAGTGTACTTCATCTCTCTTACAGTAGTGAACCCGTAGTGAGACTTGATTACCAAATATTACTGAAATCGCTCCACTGATTTTACTGGCTAAATCCNCCCCTGAGTTAACTTGTGTGCTTAACTTGGAANCTGAAAACATGAAGCNAAGNTTTTGCCTGATTTCGCTGCTTTCTAAAAGATTNCTTTCGTGGCCAACGCCAATAGCACTAAATTTTCCTTAAAGTAGAAGTCTTCAAATATAGTTTGGTGATTTTGATGTNATGACCGATGTGGTGCTCAACACCTGAGGAGCTGCGAAAAAACACACAGAATTTAATTTATCTCTGTGGCGACATGATTCCACGAGTGAAAAAGTGTGATTTTTATATTCAGAATGCCAGTAAACGGAACATTTTATTTTGATCCACAGAGAAAATCACTAAAACGTGACTGAAAAATTCGAATTTATGACAAAATGCTTTTTTTGTTCCATTAAGCATGGAATGACCCTGGTTTTTGTTTGCGAACTTCGCGGTCCGTAAAGGAAGTCCGTTACCAGCCGTTTTACAGCACGTGTGACTTCGTATCAGGCAGGGAACCAGCTACGTGGTCGAAGTGAGCGAAGACGGCGTGGTGTACAACTTCGTGAGGATAGCGCACCTTCCGACCGCTGGGAAAGTTACTGTCGGCCTGATGGCTTGTCGACCGCCCAAAGAAGGCGGCCCTGGTTCGTCGGACATTCCTATTGTCTTCCGCTCATTTGAATTGGGAGAAAACAAAGGTTACGACCACAGCGCTCAGTGAAAGTTAAGCGCTACGTTAATTCAATAAAACCATAATTTTGCTGAGGTGAAGCAACGGTGAACGAGATAATCACTAACCGTTTTTACTTCAAGCTCCCATTCACCACGAACGTTGCAAAACCTGCAACGATTGAGGATTTCGAGCGGAAAGCAATCAAGAGAACGTTTCCTTTTATCTTGAAGGTCGAAGCGATTGAGCGAAACTTGCGTGATTTGTTTGATTATTGAGGTTTGATCGCCTCTTGCCTTTCTGCGTGCATTGTGCCACAGTAAAAGCAAACATACACGGTTTGGTCTGGATGCTAACAACCCATTGCGGTACACGACGTTACCAGCTTGGTGGCACTCAGTCAGAAGCTAAGTTGTCGCTGCAAATGGTCGTTGATACGCGAGGTCACGATATACTAACGAATTTGCTGGAATTTTCCAAACCTCGCGTTGTTTGATGCATGCTTGCATACCAATCTGTGGTCTTCCGATGCTGCTTCGAAGGGTCATAACTTGTGGGGACTGTCACAGATGCCGTGCAACAGCAGAAACTGCGCTTGACCAATGTACTGTGATGCTGACGTTAGTCGTGAACGTACGTGCCACTCAGGCACGCTGAGGAAGGAAACGCTTGTAGTCAGGCCCGTAACCAGCTCGAGACACCAGGGACGTAGAGAGTTTTCTGAGGGGGGCCCCGAAATACAATAGTTTTAATCTATGTCCAATACATTTTTCCAGGGTGGCGAAACCCCTTGCGCCCCCCTTAGTTACAAGCCTGCTTGTAATGTAAACTACGCACTCCTGTGGATATTCTAGACAATACTGTAGTTAGTCTGGCTTCAAATTGTTGAACTTCTACTTGTAGGATCAGTATGTTTTATTCGGTGAATTGATCAAACCAGAGAGCTGCAAAGCTCGAAGATTTTTCTTACTGCAGCAGCAGGGAAGGTTGGTGGTTCGATGCCGAACTTCGATCCGCATCTTACAGCTTGTCTGCTACAAAATAGACGGAATCAGTGGTGAGAGTAACAAAAAAATATAGCTGCTTCCGCCTTGCCTTCGCAAAGTGACTCATGTCACCCAAATTACCCTACGCATTGCAGCAATCGTAGCAACGCGTAGAACAGGCTGTGAGTTGGAAGACAAGGGTCCCGCGTGTCTGTTTGGTAGAAACGAGCGAGCAAATATGTCACACGATCGAACACTTTCATCCTACTTCCACGCGAGTAGGAATCTTATCAATTGCTACAGTTTTCATTCGCTCACCGCTGTCGGTCAGCTCCTGCAGTAGCAGGTGCGGGGTCCCTCTGAGCAGTGCTTTATGGCATCATCGTGCTCAGTCAACCGTGCTACAACCTTTTTGTGAAAATGGCCTATATGATACAAACGACATATTGCAAACGTTTCGATAACTCTTGTTATCATTGCAAACTTGGCTTATATGAATATCAAAAAACACCGAGAATTATTGGAATTGATCTGTATGTAGATATAGATGATATGTAGACACAAAGCATTCTTATCATTTGGAGGGATGTGGGCATGGCTGATGTGTCCCTTAACTACACCCATGTTTATGACTAATATGCTACTGTGGTGGACATTAGACAGTGCACCGCTACGACTAGTGATTAAGCCGAAAATTCTAAAGGAAGCTCTGCAATGGAGATTTGAGCGGCGAGCGCAAGTGGAAAGTTACGTAGTTACCTCAATCAAAGCGAATTGAACCTACAATGCAATATACTTCACTCTTGTAAGAGTGAACGCCACTTTCGTTCGAAGAACCAGGCCCCTAGCCACGGGGCGAGGCATTCGCGGGCAGGGACCCCAAGTTTTTTGTGTCCAGAAAAGTTTGTCTTAAACATAAAATAAAAACAAAAATATTGGCTCCTAAAAATGTGCTTTCCCCTCAAACCTTAAAACCTGACTACGTGCCTGCGAAGAATGACCGACTTGGAGAAAGTTGCTAACATAAACTGATTAACCTTTCTCACTTTCCGCAACCACAAGCGCAGACGCATTCTTGTATAAAGATAAGGTCTGGGCGCACGATCAACTGTCCGCTGTATGACGCAATACAAGAAAAAAACACGCTTCACTAGTGAGTAAACCACACATCCGCCCAAAGTTCCCCAAAAGCCCAATTTTATAGTCATCCTTAATGCATGGGTTTGGATACCAATGCAAACTGTTCTTCATGAATTAGAAATATTTCACAACGATGACGTCACAGAGTGTAGAAGAAACGTACCAAACGCAATATACAGTATAATGCGCATGGTTGATTGATCAAGTAGAAGCATATAGCCGCCCAATACGATGAGCAGGAACGAGTGTGCTGGATGACATTCACAATTTTTGCCTTGCCTGGTTAAGACGCACTGAAGCTTTCATTCAGTGGTGTAGAAGCTGGGGGTGTCTTTAACGTTGATGTACCTGGACTTTGAAGTAGTGTTTCTTTTACCTATTTACACTCGCAAACAG
>JGI24159J19872_10007701_pt1 | contig 14108 bp, 11 predicted proteins | sample Ectturendosymbi4_FD_19872 | JGI IMG/M metagenome (IMG submission 19872) | reverse complement strand
CAATATTAATCCATTTTCTATAGGCAGTGGCTACAGGTCCGCCAGCAGACCTTCACATTAGAAAAGATATTTGTCTGCCACCTGTTGTGACAGTAACGCACGAGTGTGCAATTGAGTACAATAGCTTGGTAGAAACGTAGGCTACTGTTGCGATCGGAAATCCCGAGCGGCATATGCGCAAAGCTTCGCACTGTGGCAGCAAGCAACAACAGAGTTCACGTGCCATGATCACTCTAATGCTTGTTCGCGCCACATATATGCATGGTGTTGTTCTTCACGCACATCCCATTCGTGGTGAATCACACAATCAACGCAACACCACCGGAGAGGTTGCAACACCACTAAATCTAGACCCTACTAAACCTAAACCCTTGCTCTAAACCTTAAACCTAATCCCTAAATCTAATCTGTAAACCTCAAACCTAACCCTTAAACCTAAAACCCAAACCGTAAATCTGAACACAAAAGTTTGGAAAGTTTTGATGAAAGTAAAGTGCAGTCCCCAAGGTGAGAGCCACACTGAAAACCATTCGCACAGCCGATGTAAATGCATCCGCTACATGACCATGAAGACACCATTAAAGTGACAAACTCAGCATTTTATTCGAAACGCATGACTGGTGACGGACCTATAGCCACTTCCTTTTATATTACACAATAAACAAATTTTGATACATGCAAAACCAAGCAATCATTTCAATAATATTGTTACAGAATGTCGAAACTTTTGTGCCCGAATTCATTGAGATTTTGCCCGAATTTTCGACAAATAAAAACTTTTGTGGGTGCGCTTACACCCCCTGCACCCTCGCCTCCTACACCACTGCGGCAAGCCAAACACTGCAATCTCGTTTGCTGCTCTTTCGTTACACGAATCGACTGATTTTAAACCATTTCTGATGGACCACGCAATAACATGTGGTGTAAATGGCTTGAATAGCTTCATACGTTTATGATGTAGCACAACGATAGTAACCATCGGAAGAAAAGTGCGTCTCCATCATACGTAACCCTTTATGACGAAACAAAGGTGCAGTTCGGCTGCGGCTACCTCGAGACTTCACCAGAAATTCGGGATCATTCATACTAGTGTTGCCACGTCTGATATTTATTTCTGATGTCTGATGTTTTGGCGACAAATATGATGTTGACGGGGCTGTTGTTTTTGTTTTCCACATTTCCTCTCATTTTGGGACGAAAATAAGTTAGATTCATGATTTTTAAGTTCCTTTCATCAATCTCTCACCCTAATGTGATTGGTTATCGTTTCAATCTGAAGAAGCTCTCTTCGCTGCTTTGGGGCTAACATTTTACGTAAATTATAAACGACTTCTCCATTTATTGGCGATATTTCGCTCTATTTCGCATTCAACGAGGGTAATCGCGCATTGTTAGGTTTGTTAATAGAAGCATTTAGCTGCTATGAAGTAGCATAAAAAATTGATGTTATGTTATGCTGAAAAAGGCAACAATCTGATGTTAACGAGACTGACCCCAGTGGCAACATTGATTGATACTAAACAGCAGTCAGCAACCACTAGCTTTAGCACGCAAATAGTAACATTTGTGCAATAGGCGTGATGCACGAGTAGAGAGTCATACCCATGCCAAAAGAACGAGTATTAGGAAAAACTTGCCAGCGAAATCAAATATATTTGCATTGAACAAAACCGAAAGTAATTATAGGCTATTCAGTAGCGATTACCAAAACTGGCAGACAGTCAAACTTGTAGAGAAATCAGTTGCTGTTGGAGGCTCCTGATACTAAACGCAAGATAGGAATATAATGGTAGAGTTGCATTCTTGTATCGCTTCTGACTCAAGAAAATTTTTCAAACGAGTATTTTATTTGAAACAAATAAATTTCATCACGGGGGCCCCTTGCAGTGGGGTCCCGGGGCAAATGCCCCGTTGACCCCCCTTAATCCGGCCCTGCCCCCATAGTGATTCGGCGCCCGGGGAATTGTGCCCCCCCTCGTTACGCCCCTGAGTATAGGTCGAGGTTTGCTTTTCGACCACTCTTCGAGATTGCTCTTTGCGCGTGTTGGTCCAGGTGTAGGCTATGCTGAGAACACCACCTTTTCAGCCCAAATTCACAATGACGAGAACTAAATGCAAACAGTTCAGCGTTTTACCATTCAAGTAAAATTTTCATTTCAGAAAAACGTTTGGCTACAACATAGTTCTGAGCCCAAGCGACCACTTTTATTTAAATAACTCACTCGTCGCATTATCAAATCGACCTCGGTGCAAGCGCAGTAGTATCTTCCTTCTTGGAAGATCTCAAAATTAGCGAAATAATTTTTCAGTCCTGCCATAACTAGCGGAAGCTTCCCATATGCAACAACTATACAGGTTTTCTATAATGTGGCCTGTCCTACTCCAGCCAGTTCAGTGTCAGCCAGCTTCAAAACCATCACTAGCACGGTTGACGAAATTTTCTCCAGTTTTTCGTGTCAATACCAAACCTCCCTACCTTTTTTCTTCCCTGTTCTCACACTCTTCATATTGTCATAGGTGTTTTTTCTAACTTTCAAATTCGGAGTGACCATTTTCCGATTTTCATCTGCTTCGGCATATTAGCATTTTATCACTTACCCAACTGCATAACATAATTATTTGCGCACCCTGGATCACAACGAATTGTATTGGTGGTAGTTAATCTCCGGTTTTTAGTTGCAGCTCCGCCGCACGCCAGAGCGGACGTTTCCGTGTGGTTTGTGTACCGTGATATCGCGAACTAAATTTTTGTGCATGTGTTTTTCATACCTCTTTCACCTAACGTCTTTTTTGTTTTTGTGCCACTCCCCAAAACGAAACGACCGATACGAACTGACAGTGTTGTTTCATTGCCATCACGAAATTGCTCAGTTTGTAGGCTACTTTTCCGCCTCAATGCAGCCGAGGATGTTTACACACTTTTGTTTTGTCAACTGCCACAAGGCAGAAACGAACTTTTTTCATCACTATGCTCAGCGTAAATTGCTGCAGGTTGGGTGGTGCAAATTTCTTAAAAATGTTTTTAAACTTCCTTAACAGTTTATTTGCGATATTCCAGGTACGGAATGTTATACATGCACTAGATTGCCTTTTATAAAATGTGACGCAATATCTTCAAAATGCTCTCCTCGCCTCTGTGTCCTCAATTTGATTCTGTCATTCCTTGAAACACATCTGAAAAAACACGCGCCGTTTGTCATTCCTACATCTTGTGAGTAGAACATGCTTTTTGTCACTAGTTGATTCAGTTGCAAAAAACAAAAAAACAGGCAGAAAACATTTTTTTCGATTTGGGTGACGGCAGGCCGCAGCCTGAAATTTGCTTCCTGCCGGGGCGGTTGAGGTGAACGCTCTTGCCCAAGGAGCGCTACGGCAATTCACTCAGTGGACTCGGCGACCGTGGGTCGAAAACCCATCCATTTAATTTAGAGGCAATCACTTGACCACAAAACTATATGTACTTTTTATCCGCTCATTTCGATTGTCTAACGCATTTTACAATCTCCATTTTACAATCTCTATTTTTCTCCCATTATATAAAGCTTCTATGTGACGATGACTGAAAGCGGTAGTTACTGCCTGGTGTCATGATGCATCGATCGTTCCTCTTCAGCATCGGCTGCGTGAACTCCTAACCTGTGAAGCGTTGTTTGTAAGCATTTCTGTCCCTTGTGTTCTTCGAAGTAGTGTGATATGGACTTTGTGTCTGAGGCGAACACGTAAATAAAAATATAGTTTGATTCGTAAAAATCAGAAACTAACGGCACAAGGAAGAGTTTGGACATCACGCAAAGCGCAGTCGTCATTCGGTTAACCTGGCCATTTCTCCCACTACAGTAGGTATGTTGGCGTAAGGCGTCTCTGTAATACTCGTATTCAACGGGCGACTATCGCATTGCTGTTAGGCCCAGGCTATGCCGTTACCATAATGTGACACAGACTTAATTATCAAGATGAAAAATATATTGAAAACAACTTCACATGTCATGTTTTCTTAAAACTTGACAACTTTAGAGTGTATAGTCGTATTTATTATAAATCTTTATGCTATTACTTATAAAAGATGAGCAATAAAAAAACGATGCAGAAGTAGTCTAATGAAATCAAATTATGTTTTTTGCATGAAAATTACAACGACTATGAAAAAGTACAAAATTACAACAGCGCGAAAATGCTCCCGGGCTGTAATTTGTAATAATATAATGCTTGACAAACGCAATCCTAAAATAAATTTCATTAAACACACTCAGAAAAATACAGGAATTCGCAAAAGTTCTGGTAAGCAATGAAATCATGCGCAAAAACAATAACTGCAAAATACAACCGTTGGACAACACAAGAAGCAGCAAGCACAGTCGGTGTATGACCATCAGAACGATCGCAGGAAAGTTTCTACTTGAAAATTTTTGTTTAACCTAAATCGCCGCAGGAACGTACGCGGAACTTTTTCTGTGCAACACGGACATGAACGTTGAATCGCGGACAAGGGAAGGAAGGAGCGCGGGAGAGCTTTCGCGCAAGAAGTGCTGGGGTGGGTTTTTCGCCGATGACGTGCGACTTGCTTGCAGCGATGACCATGACCGTGAAACCGCATCAGAGGATGTCGCGATTCTTCGCTGCGCGTGCCTCGTCTCGGGCGCCAACGAATCGATCTCGCCGGTGCCGTTCGATTTCGACTCTCCAAGTCGATCTTCGTCGCTGTCGGGTTTGCCCAGCGCTCGCATCAGAGCCTGGTGCTGCGCCGGCAAACGCCTTTTGAGCAAACTCTCTTCCATCTTGGTCGGACTCGGCGTTCGCAGTTTCGCTGTCGGCGAGGATTCNGCTTTCACGAGCACGTATCTGGGAAAAAATCATTCACGTAACTTTTGAGACACTGCTAGTGATAAGTTTGAACGAATCTAGTAGAAGAAAAGGAGCACTGAAATGAACGAACTTCAAGCGCAAAGATTTATTAATAAGCTTTTCTAAACAGAGAGAAGCTTTTCTTAAATCTTATCGGAATGCAGAAGCAAAACTCTGAAATAAATGATGCAATTGTTACGCTTGCCGTGGTTTTAAAGGACCACAATGCTACTTGCTATGTTCACCTAACTTCAAAACACGGCTAAGAATATTGAGCAGCTGTGCACAACATCTCGTCCGCGCTTGCCTTGTTTTTCCAGGAATGGATGCACTTGAGCGGGGTCGATCCACCAACAGCTGGCTCCCATTGGAACTGGAGACGCGTCGCAAAATCGGAACATAGGTGGGAGTAGCAGCTGGAAGTCGGCTTTGATCGGGTTGCTTCGACTCCATAGTGTTCGGTGGCCCAGGAAGCTGCTCCGATGCCACGCTGCTCCGGTCGTCCGGGGTGCGTCTTATCGAAAACCTTGGAGCATCGGAAATATTTGGAGTTGATTTAAAAAGACCGCAAATATGTTTGTTGGATTTAACTTCGGTGATAAGAATAATTCTGCCGCGTGCAGACACAAACGTTTGGAAGCACGTGCGGTAGCGGATAAAAGATAAAGATGTGACGATTCACTGGCACAACACTTCGCTTCATCGAGTGGAAAAACATAGAATCATCATGCATGGATGGGCAAACATTAAGATGCTGCACGTCAGTGACGTTTACGACATATTGCGAAAGGCCGCTTGAAAGTGACTCAAGTGGCGAAAGATCAAACAGAGTGCCACTTGAAACAGGGTTGATGAATGAGACGCTTTGACAAATAGCGTTTATGCGAAGGAATCGTGCGTATGCTGGTTTGAATCAACCGTGAATATTTTGAAAACAGCTCTCACCGGAAGGAATAGAACACCTCAGAACGAATCAAGCTTACAGACGCATTAAGTCTCTTTCGCAGAGCTAAAGCTTCGGGGTGTTTTCAGAAGGTTAGTAACGTTTTCAATTTCAATTACTGAGCAGACATAAGCAAATTTTGCATGTTTTCGTGACATCCTGGGTAAAAATAATGTCGCGGTTGTACGGTTACAGCCGCAGTTATGATAATCACATTACTGTAATAATAACTGTCTGCACAAAAACGCTGTAACAATAATTAAACAGTTTGTTGTGGCAACAAGCAGCGTTGTCATTCACCACCTTCCTTCTTACCTGTATTTTGTGCTCAAACCATTGGCCTTGCTGTCACTCGCCGACAATCCTGGCGTTGAAATACGTCTGTGGAAATCGACCAAACTTGACGGTCGAGCGACAGGTGGTTCTATGTTTGTTCTGGCGGTGGAAAGCACGGACACACAGGTTGGCGGTTGCTTAGCAACAAAAGGCTCGGGGTCTTGTTTCGCTTCCTCACCCGCTATCATGGATGAGCTCATAATGTAGTCTGCAACATTCGAGTTGTCTTCGTACCAGGCGTAGGCGTCCGCGTAGAGCAACTCCTGTTACAGAGAAAACGAATTAAGTTTTTAGAAGTCAATTCTATTCTACTCTGGTTATGCCGTGCACCGATATTGGCTTGTTCCGGTATGTTGCGTATCAGTGTTTGGCAAAACAGGTGATACCGAATGCAAAATGGTAATTGATCAAACTGTCGATAATTCGATACTAACTTATGGATTCATTCATTTTCCAACCGGCATCTCCTCCCGGGAAGGTAACGGTGACAGCAAGCCCTGAGATGTCTCAAAACGTCTCACGGCCACCTCTGACACTTCTGGCTTCGAAATCAAGCCACTACAGAAACGTAGTCATGCCACCTGGTTTTCTGCTGGCCTCCGCCGCTTTCTGGAGGTGTAACACGCAGGCGGAAGAACCTGCTTTGTCAGTCTTTTTTGGTGCATTCCGGTCGCATAGCTGACAGGGTTGCGGAGTCGGAGGTTTGTGGGTGGAGTCGGAGTCAGATTCCTAACAACACTGGGAGTCGGAGTCGGATTTTTTCGTCCGACTCCGGATGTCCAATTGGATCATTTTTTGAATCAGACTCTTAAATTGGAAATTCCTGTTGAAATGGTACAGTTTCTTTGGAAACTTTTGTTGAAACAGAGATTTCTTGCTGTGCACCACGATTTCCATTGATTTTAACAGCCAAATTTTATTCCCTTTGTGTTAAGGAGTCGGAAATTTTGGAAAGGTCGGAGTTGGAGTCGGATATTTTACCTCCGACTCCGCAACCCTGATAGCTGAGCAATGGCAGCTGGGATCCTTTTAGTTCAGGACATTACGAATATCACAGATAGGCGTTTTGTAGCGCAGCGTTTTCAAATCTGCTGCTGGTGCCGAACATTTTTCTGAGCACGTAGGCGCCCGTAATACACAACAACTTTTGAAAAAAGTTATGTTGTTTCGCTTAAGTCAAAGGCCCGTAAAACAATTGAAAAGATGCGCCTAACTTGCAGCATCGCATGACAAAAAAAACATACAAATTTCTAGAAGGCGAAACCAGAGGTGAATGCATTGCGGCAATTGATCTTTTTTCAAGAGGTGGCGGATCAGGACAGACTGCGTTTTAAGTTTCAGAATAATATAAAACCGAAGTCCACTGCCACTGAGTTGACCCCAACGCATTGAAGACTGAGTGTAGAGTGGTGATCTGACGCAGTCGAATGCCATTTAAAAATTCACAAAAACGGGAAAACTAAAAATCTTTTGAGTAAAAAACAATTTTGTAAGTTGTAGATTTTAACACGAAGATATTTTTAACACTGTCCAACATCGTTTCACTCACCGGTCTATTTGCAAGAAGTTTGTACTTTTTTTGTTTTTCCAGCATCATCCGCTTGATGGCAGCCGCGCTTTGGCGTTCCTCACGCTGAAGTTTCATCAAATGGTAGCGTTTCAGCATCCGTTCCTGTGGAAAGGAAAAAGTTTACAATATTGGCGAAAATTAACACAAAGGCCCAGTTCAGCATCTCAGCGGTTCAACTGCACCTGCCACTTTTCGTCAAACTGCAGGCCATCTTTCTTGTAAATAGCATGTAGATCAAGATCTGTTACACCTAAACCTTTTTCGTCACCACACTCTGCTGGCCAGGCCATAACTGCAGGATCGAGATTGCTAGAGAACAGAACATACATCATTAAAACAACAGAGAAATGGCGCGATAGTCACGTGATTGCATTAATCTTCACTTACTTGTGATTTTCTTCCAAGGACGATGCTTTTGTTTCACCTGCAGCTATATCTTTTTTTCTGCAAATGTACATTGTTCATACAAAAATCAAGCGTCTGACAATTAAGGTTTCACGAAAAACGAAGTTTCTTAGAGCAAGAGCTTGGTCTTTTTGTATAAAGACGAACCCAAGAAAATTGAAGCTATAATACAACAGTTCTCTTCATGTCGTATTGTTTCTCGTTGTTCTCATTCGATCTTTCAGTTTCCGAAACTACGTCGCCCGCTCAATAACAGTACATATTTCGGACTTTTAGTTTTCACTTCAAACTTTTTCTAGTTTGTAGTTTTTCACATTTCAAGAAGTTTTGTTTTTCTCCATCACAGAACAAGAACATTCGAAAATGCAACACGCACCTAAGAGTTTCCGATTACTGTCCTATTCCACCTCAACCTATTGAGGTGTACCATAGTCAACGTTGTGTTCTACCCCTATCTTTTGTACTTGAACAAAAAACAAGCAATTGCAGTACAACTCTTTTTCATTAAATGTTACTGGTTAAAAAATACAAGTGGCAAAACAGACAGTTTGGTAAATGTTAAACTGTGCGCTATGAGCTAAATCAACCCGCTTATTGTTATATACTTTGAAATTACTTCAATACTGTGATTGCCAAGTAAAATATCACAGCCATAGTTCAGCAGCAGTTTCATGAAGTCCATGTAGAATACGAAAAACAAAAGAATAAGTATTGAAAGCGTACAAGACATTCGAATTCTGCTTCTCCGTTCTTTCACCACGAGAACCTTTCCAGTGAGATGTTCTGTATGTCATATGCACACGGGTGACAGGTTTGTTTTGAGAAGCAGGCGAGCCTTTGTCAATCTGCGCAAACAATCCAGCGAAGAAATTCAAGGATCTCTTTCCATAAGTACTTCCCTACGCTTTACTCTTTTCACAAAAAAAAACTAGTTTTTCTAAAAGCAAAAGGCCTTCGCTTTACCACAGCTTTGTGTTAGAACTCTTTTCAAAAACGTCTGGGAAACTCTTGCCGTTCGAATGTTCACGTGCAGATCTGTTTTCTCTATATTTTGGCATAGCCGAGATATCTGATAAACAACCGCCGGTCCGAGACACCATACACCTAAGATAACCACGCTATAAAAAGCACTGCTGGGTAGAAGCGCATAACAATACCTCATAGCTAAAAAAATTGTTGCAAGTAAAATAAGCTTATGGCTTCCATTATTCAAGCGACCTGACTACGAGGTTTGACAGTTTGAGTTCCATGTCGCTTTAACCTATAGAAGGGCGAAGGCAAGCCTGAAAAGATATCGTAGTTCGCACACCTTTCAGAGGGTTTCATTTCGGGAATAGCAAACTATTTGAGCGCTGCATAATTTGGTACGACGACGGTGCTTAGCTGATAAGACGATATCAAGAAAAACTAATGGTAACATGTATTCAATTTTGACTGAGATACTCCTGTAGTGCATCAGAAGCTTGGTGTGCATGTTACAGAGAGACAACAACATAAATTGCAAAGTAAAACAATGGCAGAGGCGTCCCTCGAGTGCAGTTAAAGTGCAATCGAAACTTTAAACGCGTTCAAAATGGGTTATGACTGGCGTAGTGTCACTTGAAATTTACGTTCGTGTCTGATTCCTCCTTCGGAGCTTCGGGCTTGGCAGACGAATCCCAGTCTTGGGCGCCTACGCAGAAACTTGGTTTTAACTTGTGCAACAATTGAACAGGCAAAAACAAACGAACATGCTCTTATCACAAAATATCGAAAAGCTGACAACGCTGAGGTGAAAAAACATATTTACTTGCTTTTGTTTCCCAACCTGCCAAGCAATGCATCGCCAAAAAATAACTGTAGGAAGTCCAGCAAGCAGCTAAGCTATTTTCCTTCGAAAAGTTTGACAGTTAAGCTTAAAATTACATCACAACAGTAATTTTCAGACATAGGCCTAAACGGTCACACGAAACCGACGACTGTTTCAACAAATTGCAGTAAACTTTAGACAAACAACAGCGCCAAGTTCCAAATCAAATTTGCTGTTGACAAACTGTAAATCCAGTCATTAGCAGCTCATTTGTGTGCATCGTTAACCTAACTATCAAAGCTAATCGAAAGGTAATTAGCCACCCGCTGTAGCCTCCTCATGGAGTAGATAAGGTTATGGCTCAAATTTCAACAAAACTGATAACAAATGAAGCCTGAGTTAGATGGCATTTAACAAAAATAAAGGAATGTACTGAACCTTTCCTTTAACACGATATTTACGGGTTTGGTAAAGAATGTAAATTGAACAGCTACTGAAGCAACAAAGCTGTATAAATCTAAGACAGAACAAGGTTAAAATATAATACTTTGATGACGTTGAAGCGGTACGTTACATAAATACTGATTAACTGAAGATTTAGATTTTAGATTAATTATAATGGAAACTGGTAATTTTACACCGCAAATAGATTAGTATGAATTCAAAAAGGTATAAAACAGAGCATATTTTTAAAATATTGTTGTATTTCGTCGCGTCGTTTTTTCTTTTGGGGAACGTCTGTTGGAAAAGACACTTTTTACTTGAGCATTCAGTAAAAACTATATAACAAGACACAATATACTGTGAATTGTGTATATTGCATTGTATATGCTAGTATTTACAATCTCTAATAAGTTTGCATTCACATTGTTCACACTGACAGTGAAGTATATTCTAGTGTGGTTTAGCTAGTCCATTTTACAAACAACAGTGCACATTACGAAACCATTGTAATTTAATCTACGAAATTGTTGAATCAGGTTTGTAGACACTATGCCAAGATCAGGGTTCCCACACATTAAAAAAACAATTTTCCATACTTATCAATACTAAATTAAAAAGTTAAATACTCAATTTTGCACATTGCATAACACTGCATAAATAATAAAATGCTTTGCCTTCAGTAAAATTCTGCCCAGATACTTCAAATTCCTTTTCCATTTAGAATTTCCATACTTTTTCAATACTTAATGCATATTTTGACCAGTTCCAATACTTTTTCAAGGTCTTCAAAACCGATTTTGAAATTCAACTCAATAGCAAAAATAGACATATAGCAAAATATAGACAACATACTATAGCAAAAATAGACACAACATACTACTTCTGAAAAAATAGACACAAACATAAAAATAGACACAACACACTACTTCAAATAGCAAAAATAGACACAACATACTACTTCTGTCTTGCAAATTTTTTCTTCTTATGGAAGCAGTAGACTTGGCTTTTAGCACTTTTCGTCTGTTCAATAACGCCGTCGATCCTGAACGACAAGAAAAACATCTTTTCCTTTCTCATGAAAGAAACACATTGCCAGAACGGCCAGCGTGTTATTTCTTTGAAACATCATACTTTACCTACGTCAATGCATGACATGAAAGCTTCAGATTTCTATTTCTGATACACTGGAAGCAGGCCAAAATTGCAGTTCGAAACAGGTATTCTGAGAATTACTACGCACTCCAGTTCCTCTGATTTCCAAAACAGGTAAGAACTTTAAACTGATTTAAAGTCCTGAGCAACTTTGCCTTTCGCCTCTGCTTCGTTGCGTGGCACTCACTTTCGCTGAGACCGAATGTAGGTTTGTTGACATACAAACATTTCAAGGCTTGTCCTGTTCCGAGACAATACAATTTTGAAGAAAAAACTCAAACAAACCTTTTGTAAAGGCACCCTGCCGAATTAAATTCTTTCGCTTCAAACAGCCGAATAAAACAAAACTTTAGTTGATGCCAAGCGAAGGTCTACTCTGAAAACATCGATACACAAACTGCATTCGACTTTAAATTGTACTTACAACGCCCCTACATTCACCGCGTCACGCTCTGCTGCTCAAACAATAGCATAGGAAAGAACGCAGTCGCTCTTGAGTTTCACAATATTACAATTGAGGCGGGACATCGCAGTTCTTGACTATGTCAACAAAGTATTACCACTGTGTGTGATGCGATGACAACTTCGAAATCGCTACCACGCCATAGAAACCAAATTCGTAGAAATAGGCTAAATATTGGCGAAAACTTGCAGCAACGACGTTTTTTCTCGTGGAAATGTAGAGAGACGTCCCTAACTTGGCTTGACACAACCGCTGAAGATAAAACACGATAAAAAGTTCCACTGGCGTTCAGCCGGGAGCGGCCGGACTTTCGACAGCTGGTAACCTGTCTTCATCAGGGTCTAATCAAAATGACAGGCGAGAAGAGAAAGTTGCATGGCATCGATGATGGCCGACGATTTAGCAACTGCATTGCTTGTGTGTTGTACGCATCACCAGTCCCAGAACACATGAAATTTTGTCAATTACCATAAGATACATAGCAATCACAACCTCCGCCAACTGATAAAAGCTTTGGAGTAGTTGGTTTTCAACCTGGGGGTCGCTAGAGCTTCTGATAAAAATATTCAAAATTTTTTCTGAATTTCATATTTCGTATCTTGAACCACTTTTTGCTGCAACCAAAACAATTGGATCACCTGGCAAAACTGGTAGCCTACTTTAACATTAAAATTGTTTTAAAAGTGATTATGAACATTACAGAGTTTTGAGTGTGTTTATGACCATTACCATGGGCGTCTGCAGGGGCGGACAAAATGGGCATTTGCTCCCCCCTAGACATTGAGATTAAGGACCAAACATTTCTAGAAATCCTGAAATCAGCAGTTTATTTTCTGAATAATTGATTTAATTCTTGCTATGACAGTTTCACAGTTATGGTGTCGTGCAGTGATGAGCTTGCAGTTCACTCATGTCCCCTCCTTTGCCTGCAGAAGCAGATACGAAAGTTTCGAATGGATTGTTCTACTGATGGTCTTTATTGCGTAACAATAACATGGCAATAAATCTTCAAAGGTTCACTTCGTGTTAACGGTAGCAGGCGTTTTGCTTGCATGTGACTGTACAACGCAGACTTCTTGTCGGGCAATGAAACGAGACGGTGACTGCTGATAGCGGTAAGACACGTACATTTATACTTTGTGAAAAGAAGCATGAGTGAATCTGTAGCAATGTTCCCAGTTTGAAAAATCCATTGTTAGTGCGATGTGACCAGTGGCGTAAGTAGAGGTTCGAGCCAGGGGATAAAACTTAGCTGAAGGGAGCCCACTGGTGATTACAGAGGGCCCACTAGCCAACACTCAAAAAATGTAAGAACTGATAGCGAATCCCGATGTAAAATCACCGGAAAAACTCCTAAAAACTTTCGAAAAACGCAAAAAAAACAACAGCAACCTACTGAAAACCAAAAGAATATTAATACCGACATACAAGCTAAGTGGGGCCCATTTTTTAATTTAGCTTGCCAGGGGGGGCGGTTCGCATCCCTGCCCCCCGTCAGCAACGCCACTGATTGGGACCAATGTGCCTGAGTACCAACTGCACTTATGCAGGCTTCTTTTCACGCAGTATAAAAATACGTCGCTTGTTAGAATACGTCTGTGTAGGCTAGTGTGATTACCCCCCATCCCCCGGTTACGCACCTGGCAGTGGCAACAGTAACGGATAGCCATATGTTCTAATGTTGATCCTTTTGTTACAAATGCAAGCCCCTAAGACAGCTCACGCCGGCCACGAAAAGACAAATTTGTCATGATTAGCGAAATCTGCAACCAACAGCAAAATGCGTAGCTTATTGGCGAGATCGAGGTCTCCAAACTACGGCCCGCGAAGAAATTTTGACCTTGATGAAAAAATAATCTATTTACGGAAATTTGTTGATTTGGTAGAATACAGCATATACAACATTGTTAAGGTTTTGTTCTGACGTCTGAGTTAATACTGAGAGTGAATACGTTCGCTGTGAAAAAATTAGCAAAGACAAGCCTGGTTTCATTGACCGTATTGGACGAGATCCCAGACGTTTGCAGCTCTTGTTTCGAAGTGACGCTGAAAAGTATTGACAGCAGATCCCGCAACCAGGGGTAGGGCAACCGAGCATTTTCCCCCTCCCGGAATTTTCAAAAACATTTTCAATTGTTAGGTACAGCATCAGTAACGGACACAG
>JGI24159J19872_10007700_pt1 | contig 14109 bp, 6 predicted proteins | sample Ectturendosymbi4_FD_19872 | JGI IMG/M metagenome (IMG submission 19872) | reverse complement strand
TCGAAACCACGAGTCGAAAGGTGAAAGTCCTTTGTCGCATATTTTTTCGCCAAGTTCAACATTCGAGCAAACATGGTAGGTGTTGATTGTTCCATTTTCATCCATATATTTTTGTTTCACGCACAATTCTTGAAAAGGGTGTACTTGTTCTGAAAAAAGGGTTGGTTAATACAAAATGGACTGTGACAACACAAAGCCAAACTCAGGACGATGTTCAAAATTATCGTAATTGTTTGCTGATTCTTTGTTTGCTTCGTGCCATTGATGCCCATGTGACGGATTTAAGCATAGGCCAAATAGACCATGGCACAGGGCCTCGCGCTTTTGGGGGTCCCGCGCAACTCTTTCCAGTGACGACGCAATATTAACTAAAATTTTTCGAAACTGCGCAGAAGCATGTTTTTACAACCGGAAATGTAAATGTCTACGGTTGACTCCTATCAGTGCAGTAACAACACGACAATATTGTGCATTTGTGCCTGAGAAAGATTCAGGTCGTCTTTCTGAAAGAGGTTGCAGAAAAAGAATGAAATAGAAAAAAACGGTACTTATTTGATGATCAATTTTCCACTGACAAAAAGCTCGCTACAATTCAGACAGCCAGACCCTGTTAAACTCCGATGATAAGCAATATTGTCAGTATTGGATCCTACGTTTGGTTGTTTCCACAAGATTTCCTGCAAACAGAGATTGCTTGTTGAATCTCTGCATGTTAGTTAAATCAGCTAGAACAGTTTCTCAACGTGTCTACTTTGGGCTTACTTCATATGGTTAACTGTGGGTGTTGCGACAGTACTTTCCTGCTGTGCAATACTTTTCTTCATGCTGTTTACCATCGGCATATGGCATAAACGGAGGATTAAAACAGTATATTTTGTATGGCTTGGAAAATAACAACATAAAAAGGGCATAAGTAAGTCCTGTCTTTACTGAATGGATTGCGCTTGTATGGTTCGTAAAATATGTGGTTATTATTACTATAAAAAAGGAGTTTTCGTGCAGATAATCAGATCGACAGCGAGACGACATTTTTGAGGGCGCAACACGGTCCCGCATGAAAATGTATATGTCCCGAAAAACAAACCCAATAAAAACGCTAGAAATCACGGAAATTTAACGATGAGAACTTCTGAACTACACGAAAGAGCTATAAATTCCAAGAAAAGATTGCAATGCTATTACTTTTTAGAAGAACGTAGGAAAGGCTTCAATCTCTGTTGACGATCAAACGCAATTGTAGAACCAAAGTCGGCACAACAAAAGATAGATTTTTGAGGAGCACTACACATAAGAGGGGAATACTTTCACGCTTTTCAGACAAACCGCCAAATAGGACACTTGCGTGGGGCCCCAAAAACTAAGATGGCCTAGGGTCCCGCGCTCCCTAAATCCGTCCCGGATGATGTTCCAGTGAATGGACTTAAAATCTAGGCTACACGGTCTACTACATGCTGTGAGAGGGCCGCATGAGATCTGCGCATTAAATACTTGGTGTCACAGGGGGAGGAGGCGAGTCTGCAAGAAAGCCTGTTGCCCCCAAACCACTTTGCATTAGGGGAAAAAGATACAAATATTTGTAATCTACATCATTGAAAGTTTTTCAAATAATGTTGTTGTCAATTTAAACCTTTTCTGATATTACTGTGGAGCAAAACTGCACGTTAGTCTTTTTATTACTCAGAGGTGAACTGCGCAGTTCTTGTTTATTTACTATAAACGCGCGTTTCAAGCAAAGCGCTGCAAACTCTTAGATGTTTGATCCCTGCGCTTATTTCTGTTGCCCACACTCGCCCAGTTTCTTTCGTAAGAATATTGCTGTGTTCAGTGGCGTACGCAGAAAATTTTCATGGCGGGGTTTCATTCAGTGGCATAGGGTAGTCATTTTTATTTGGTGTGTGCTGTTTGTCACGTCACAATTTGACCTCATTGTCCTGTATCCAAACCAACGTTTTAGCGAAGTTCGTTGACATAACATGCACGTTTATCTAAACATCCACTCTCCTTATTTTATGTGTCATTGCACTGAATATAACCTATTAGTGCTCCAAGTTAGGCTATCGGAGGAAACTAAACCGAACGCTACGATACACAGTTCGTAACTGCAAAAATATCAGGCGGTCGAAATGAATTGGAAACGAAACTGAACGGAAAAAATTAAACTGAAATTTGGATACATTTGAAACGAAATAGAAAGTTAAGTTGAAAATGAAATTCAAAGTAAAGGTGAATCCATTAAAAATCAATGACCTACTTGACAGCGACGGGGCATCATAAACCAGGGCATCGTGTGTAGATCAAAAACCTTGCAAGGCGAAAAGTAACAACTTTGCCTTCGCTTGACCGGGAAAATCCGCTACAGGAATAGAGAGTGGTTCGGCCTCTTGTCTTTTCTGAAGGCACAGCTTTATTTGGCAGTAGGCTGTCTGTTTTTTTGCGACTTGAAACGTTTCAAAGAAAAAGTAGAACAGTGGTTCCCGACCGGGGCTCCATTGACCTCAACCGGGGTCCACTGACCCTCAGTGGTTCACAGACAGAATTTTAGGGCACAATAACCTTTGCATGTATGAGATGAAAGAAAAATCGCAAAACTACCAAATTACCAGCAGTGGTGCTCTCGTTTGCGAAAGATCACGTATCGAACGCAACTCTGGATTCCAGCCTACTGGGCAACACAAGATATGACTGATGTGAACCACCACATGTTTATTCACTTTGACAACTGTGAAAGTTGCTATCATCCCGCCCTTGCCATGGCAACACGTTTCACACACACAATTCTATTTGTTAAGCATTTTGATTGTTATGCAACAATGTTCATTTGTTACGTGATAAAATACAGTAAGTGGAATGAATCATGATTTTTGGCTCGTAAACCGGATGATAGCAGTGATGCTGATGATAGTCCTCTTTAGTAGAGACTACTTCTACATCAGTGCTCCGCAACGGGCGTGCCGCGGCACACCGGCCTGCCGCGAGACGACCCTTGGTGTGCCGCGGAACAATTTTATCAGAAAATATGAGCAATACAATTCGCTAACGCAAACCCTAGCTAGATTCCCACTCAGTGGCGTACGCAGAACATTTTCATGAGGGGTTTTATTCAGTTGCATATGGTGGTCATTTGTATTAAGTGTGCGTTGTTTGTGACGTCACAATATCATGTCGTATTCATGTTTTCAAACCAACGTTTTGGCGAAGTTTGTTGACACATTATACATCTTCTTCTACACGCACTACCCTTAGTTTATGTGTCANTGAACTGAATNTAAACTATCAGCGCTCCAAGTTACGATATCGGAGGAAAATGCAATCAACGCTTCGACACACCAGTTCAAACCGCAAAAATATCAGGCTACGCGTTAAAACAGGGGAGTAAAACACACTCACCACTTCAGAGCAATTCACAACTGCAAAATGAGGCTGCGCTAATGCTGTGTCGAATACAAGCTGTCGAGCATAGGTGTGCGACTGGACTGGCTGGCGCACACCCTGGTTCACAAGATCGAATCTTGCTAAAATACACAAGAATTGAGAATGTGCATAAAGTACGCAAGAAAACTTTCGTTTTTTTGTTTTGTAGAGAAGTCCAGAAAACTTTTAGTTTTCCTTTATTCTTGCTGAGACATCATGAAATGCCTGAATGCTTCTATGTTAACAACTGCGGTTTTTGAGCTCGTGCAACAGTTCTATCATGCTACAGAAATTAGCAGTATAGCCAATGCGGTCAGCGAATGCGTTGATCAGACATAGCAGACAAAATAAAGACAATTGTTTCGGATAAAGTGAACTATCGCGGAACACAATCCGTAGTGGACGAAAGGTCTGCAAAAAAGTGGTGAGATGGTTCCTGGACAAAGACGATAAACCAGGTTCCCACCAAAACCGTATTTTTAGCCCATTTACAAGCTTCCTTGAAATTTGCATGCAAATTCATTCCGTGGTATTTGCACTAAATCGACAAATTAACGAGCAAAAAGTATGCGAAAACAATTAATCTCCTTTGCGCAGGTTATAACGCTTTTGTGAAATATCAAGTTCAAGGGGGTTTTAACGCAACCCCTTGCTACGCCTTTGTTCCCACTCAAGGTGGAGAAAAAAACAACACACCTTGTTTTTTGTTTCTTTTTCAAAAAAAATCAACCCACGTGGGTTTTTCTGTGTTTTAAAAGAAACAGGTTTTTGTTATATTTTTAGGATAAACACAAAAATCCAATTCTGAATTATTTTATTGCATCATGCAATACCACCATTTTCATAATTACACAAACATGACTTGTTATATCTATTATGACATTCAAAATTGAGAGTAAAGAAATGTACGTCATCTTTGTTTTTGCAAAGTGTTGTTGGTAAGATCACTCCAAAGTGGAAAAGCTTGGCAAGCATGCACACAGGATTCAGAGAAAAGCCACTCCCAAACAAAAACTGCAGTTTTACATCAAGTTTACGTGCATGCTCTGCTAGTTCAGCTTCTATAGCAGTGGTTCCCAAACCTTTTTGATGCAAACGACATATTGGAAACGTTTCGATAACTCCTGTTATCATCATCAGTGCATTGCAAATTTTTTGATGCAATTCTACTTTTGCTCATTTCAAATTTTTCATTCCTCTCCTTTATGGAACTTTCATTCCTCCCCTGTTCGAGTTCGTAGGCTAGTATTAATTAAAATTGCAACTATGGTCTTTATTGACGACTTGGGACAAAGACTCTTTGTTGTCAAATAATGGCACTAAACTTCCCAACAAAAGTGAGTAATAGTCCACTAAATACCTTAAGAGTGTAAGGTGATACAAGTAATTGAAAAAGCCAGTGTCAACTTAAGAAGTAGTACAGCACTTACTATGGTTAAGCAACTTAACTATAAAGTGGAAATTTCCCCCCGTGAATTCCCAGTCGTTTGGGAGCCCCTGATGCATTTTTTTCAACATTTGGTTTGGTGCAACATCAGAAAGATTCTGGATGAAGGCAGAAAAAATTGGTTAAAGCATACCGATTTTCCAGAGCTTAAGAATATAACCATTATATTTACTCAAAATGTTCGAATTGTTCTTCTGTTTTTCAGGTCCTTCAAATTTCGTTGCTATTCGGTTTTGTTTGATTAATAAGAATTACAGTTAACTGTACAAGTGTGCTGCTTATTTTACTTTTTACTTCATAGATGTTTAAAAAAAGTAAGGAGTGGGTTTTTGGTGGGTTTGATTGTTTTTTAAGTGTTTCTTTTTTAAAAACACGTGTGGGATTTTTGGGTTGGGTCCAATCACATCAACCCTGCTTCCAGTGTGCATTTATGTTGTTCTTGTGAATTTCAGAACTGAAGTATCATAATAACACGGCAGGCTTGGCGTAAGCATCGATTGTGGGCGAAGGTAAAGGGTTTTGCTGCGTAAATGAAACGTCAAACTCCGGCTATTCAAATTATGCATTGCTGTTTGCATAAGGAAGCAAGTCAGGTTTTAAGGTTTGGTGCAACAGATGTTTGTTTTTATTGTAGGTTTATTTTTTCCGGACACAACAAAATTTCGGGTTCTGGCAACGCCCCCGTGGATACGGGCCTGAGGAAAGCCCTTCTTCGTCGTTTTAGTGAGTTGATGCTATCCACTGCTAGGCTGCACTAAACCTTGGGACAGGTGTTGAGCAGCCATTCGATTGTCTCATCGTCCAGAACCGTCAGACCTGCAGTCCACGAGGTAGTCAGTGGGTTGAACAATGGAAGACAACATGGTCGACGATTTGTTCTTCTGTTTGACTCCCCAATCAGAACGTTACTGTAGATTTTTTACGCTATGTCAAGTTTACAGTTGCAAAGTTTAGTTGTCAATGATTGGCAGGGGTGCTTCTTCCATTCTTAGACCATATGTATATATGCCTTGACGATGTTTTGATTAGTCTCGTGCCTGATCTTACCAAAATATTGACGTAAACCACTACCTACGGATATGATTAATTATTTGCTGTTCTGTTTTGTTCATTCCGCATTTTTCAAGCCAAAGTGTGTGCTATACTCATGGTACAGCTTACCACCTAAAATTGATATAAACCTTTGTTTGCTAGCAGGAAAGCCATTGGCATCCACAACTTCCATGCCTTAAAGTATCAAAGTTTAAGGGGATTTACGTATCTGCAATCAGCTTCCATGGTTTGCTTGCAGTGCATATTCTAGAAACTGTGAAAGAAGACTTACATGGTAATTTAATATATTTTAAGGTTTCACATAGGTGCGCACTAGAAGGCAATTTCTTGGGGATGCAAAGAAAAATTTCCACAATTCTTTTTGAATATGCCAAAAAAACGTATGTGACAAATTTTCTTCCCACAAACTTTCTGCAGCGGATGGTACATCATATTTTTCTCCATCATGTTCCCACAGATTCAAAATAGAAAATTTGGTCCTCGAAATTCGGTTCTTAATAACCCAACAAAAAAGTACCTCAGGAAGCTCAGACATAGCTGAGGTAGGCCGAAATTTGATTCCTTTTTTCAAGCATATATGTTACATGTATCCAGGGGCGTAGCGAGGGGGAAAAAGAGCAAAATGTCCCAGGCACCGAATCACTGGGGGCGCTCAAAAGTCCCAACAATGTTGCAAGTACTTTCTTCAGTACGGTAAATTCACTCCAAAAAGACCTTGGGGGGTCAAATTGTTTCTTGCCCCGGGCGCCATCTAACCTCGGTAAGCACCTGCACGTATCATATTATTTGTATCATGGCTATGCCGTGATTCTCACAACATTGTCCTTTCATCTGCACATTTTTACCACATGCAACAAACTGTATGGAAAAATGTGTTCATCCAAACACTGCAGTTAAAAACCCTTTAGGTACTGCAAAAGAAGACATGTACATCTTGCATTTCAGCCGTAACTCGGCAGCCCATAGAGCTAGAGAGGTGTTCAAACCCTTTATACTGTAAATGCTGAAAGTCTTCTAGTTTCGATTAAAAAATTTGGGAAGTTTTGAATTTAAGGTATTTGTGGGTTACTTCATAATAAGGGAAGGTTTAGACCTTTTTGGCCCATTTCATCTGCCCCTGAACCTCAACCGCAGGAGGGAGGTTTGTGCTTCTTTGTTTTTCAAAAACCTAGGCGAAAATCCGCATGTTTGAAACCTGGCTTCTCAGCGTTTGTGGTTAGCAAGTTATGAACTAAAATATGGAAAAATATTCAATCCAAAACTTCCCAACATTTTTTAATCGAAACTAGAAATCTTGCCGAATCCGCAGAGGGTTTGAACAGCTCCCTAGCTCTATCAGTCGGCAAGTTGGACTCTGCTAACATGAACTAGGTGCTCTGCAGTATACTCGATTCCCCCAGAGTGCAATTAATAAACCACATAAATGAAATGCTCTTCGTTTGACAAAACTTTCAAGTGAATCGGTTATTCATCGATTCCCACAAACCAAAACACGACGTTACTAAAAACAGTGTTGATTTTTTATGTATTCAATACGTTTGCTCTGACGACAATAAATTTTAATTATGCAGTCATTAACAAGAAAGTATACCTTCATTAATATTGTTAAACGTCGAAGATTCTTTGCCCAATTTTTTGACAAATCAAAACTTTTGGGGCTGCGCTTGCACCTCTATCTCCTACACCAACGAGGTTTCATATGAATTTTTCCTTTTCTGTTAATGTAGTTAAAACCGGGAGCCAAAGACGAAAAGCTAAATCGAGTGCATGACGTGAATCGGTCGCTAAAATTGATATTGCATCTTGAGGTTACTGTATGTCCACTACAGGTTGATTCAGTTTACCTGAGCATCTGAAGTTCTGACATGTGAGTAAAATTACAAAATAAACTAGTGGTGCGTTCCTTCTTTTTCGGCAAAAAGATGCAGGTTGAGCAGGCATGTCGGCGACCATCAGCAATGACGAAACAGTCGAAATTGTACCTTCAAAGATCAAAAGTATGCTAGCATCAAAACAGAGAAGTTGTTTTCATTAGACTCATAAAAAAAACATGTCGTATCAAAATGTTACTTCAACCGTTTCGGATTTAATATTTTTTTTACTTGCTAGTCGAAGTTATGTTGGTACCACTTTGAACAAGAAGGTTGAGTTGTAGTTGTGTAAAAAACAACCGTTTGACACGTTTTTATATAGCTCCAATGCACAAAATATTTTGTGTATATTTGCTAACGTTTCTGATTTGTCCGACAAAAATGTGTTTCATTCTTTGTTTTTTCCTAATAAAGTCACTTTTTAATGAAAACAGCTTCATTGTTCCAAACATAAACATGCATATTTCTGATGCCCAAATCGATTTCAACAAAACTGTCACTTTGTAGCAACACTAAGTGCAATTTCTCCTTTTCCTAAATGGTCGCAGTTTGACGATCGCTTTGTGAGTCACAACGCCCCACTCCCTCACTGCGGGGTCTGTGTCGCAACAATCCTAAAATATTTCCTTTATTGAAGCCTTTCTGATCTTCCAAGAGGTGGGGTCACGAAACAGAGTAGAACACGTAAACGAATAACTTTGAAAATAAACTTGCTATATTTTCACTACATGGTGCGGTGGTTAATACTTTCATTGATTTGTGACTTGCCCTCTACACTCTAAGTTCTCAGAGTTGACTTCAGCAGCGCTTCAATGGCTTGTAAGCTGACGCTTTTCTTGTTACAAAAATATTCTGCAAATAAGTAACGCACACAAGCAAAAGTTGCCAGAGTGGATCATCCTAATTTTCTATCATGTCANAAACAATTTTGGACAGAATATAAACCTAGCGAAAGGAAATAGGTTTGACGAAATTGACTTTGTAGTAATCAAAACATAACCAAAAATATCTGCTTCAGTTTCGCTTGTAGCGGTGTTTGGTGTTTGAAAGAATGATGGGATACGTTGCCGAAACATTGTCGAACAAACAGTATGGACGTTTAGGTTGTCTCCTAACCGAAATTCTAAAACTTTTTTTCGTTTTAGAGTTATTGTTGACAATTCGGAGCAATATTTTATTTTTACTGGGATATGTGTGTTGCCAGTGGTGGGTTTATGGTTGGGAAGCCCGGGGCAAGGCTGAAAATGGGACCGCTGATGACGTCATTCTATTCAGCCAATCGTGATACCACGTTTGATTGATTTTAGGAAAATGAGCCTATCATTTAGCATAAAAATTTGCCCTTACTCGGCCGGGTCTTTTCAGAACTTTTTACAACAAATTTTAACCCACAGTTTTTTAGGGTGTTGAAGTTGGTTTGAAGCTTTTGCTTATTCACAGATTATAGATGCTTGGAGCCCTTGGAAAGCAGCGTACATACACATTACAGTTGCTGTTTGGGTCCCTTTGAAAGCACAGTTCTACTTGTGATCTACTTCGGGGTATATTATACGAGAGGATAATAGGTTTTTGATCACAACTAATGAGAAAAACATACGCGTGAAACACCTCGAGAGGGGCTTCGTTTGCCTCCACTTAAGTTCACCAGTGTTGGAATACATTCAAAAATTGAACTTTAGCGGAAATAGCCAAAATTCTTAAGGCCCTAAATACCGCTAGCTTGAAGAGTAAAATCAACATGAAATATCCTACCTCAAACAAGACAGCACAGATCAGCTGCAAAAGTAACCAATCCACGATGTAAACACGATCTGGATTTTTTAAAGATACTTGCAAACAACAAAATATAGTGACTTAAAAAATTCAGTAAGTACAATTGTGACAGTACGTAGCGCAAATCTTCATCAGAAGCATATCTCTGAAAGAATAAAACATCCACTTAGAGTAACCAGCAGTAATTGGGCTACAAAGTAACTACCAGTAAAACAGTTCATATTTTTATAAGAAAACGATTTACTGTAAGTATGCTTGCTTGTGGTGGAACTCAATGCATATCGCGCATTCACATTGTGAAAACGAGTATATGACGTTATTTGTTTTTAGACGTCGACAGAAAAATAACGGTTTAGTCATTTTACTAAACTAACGCATTGACTAACGCGTTATTTCAATCACGCAATAATTAATGGCATTCGGTCACGAGACAGTAAACCCAGATTTGTATATCAGACACTTTTTCTGTCCCATTCCATCCCATGGTTACTTGTGACTATCCCATTACACGGGATTCCCACGAAATCACCAATACGAATCACAACATTTCATCCATGCATGTGTAACGTCTAACTTCTGCTAAGCTCTGGCTAAAATGCTCCAAAGCGTTCAGTGAAGACGACAGTAAAACATGGGTTACTTTTTTGGATAGCCCCGCAGCAGAAGCCTGAACAAGTTCATTTTAGGGCCTCGCATCACTCCACCAAACACTGAGCCTCTATCTACTGCTTTGTGAGCATATAGCAGGTTTTTCAAGTTGTTTTAGGGACCTGACTCGGGTACCTAGAATTTCAAATCGGGTTCCTAGAATCAGAGAAAATTATCATCGGGTCCCTAGGATCAGAAAAAATCGGGTCCCTAGAATCAGAGAAATCGGGTCTCTACAGGTCCATACCGGGTACCTAACCTTTTCCTAAAAAAAAACCTGCATACAGGCTAACAATTCCCCAATATACGTGCTATACGACGTAATGTCACTAACGATGTGACATGTGATAAATTAAAGTCTACAGTTTTTAAAGTCGGATTTTGAAACTATTAACGAAAAAGGTTGCTTTCTTAGTTTTGAGTGGGAGAAAAACAAATTTCACCACTTTTGGCCACCCCTGGAAAAATTTTGGAAAAATCCCCTAGTGCCTCCCCCTGGAAAAAACCCTTCCGACGCCCATGACTGCTTTGTGAAAATTCTGTGCTAACCATGCAAGTTCTACAGCACTGCTCATGTGAAACGAAATGCAATTTTCGGTAGGCAATTGTGCTGACCCCACATCAACGAAAACAGCTCCACGAAAGAGAATACAATTTACATGAAAGCGAAATGGTTCCAACCACGAATTCCACCTTAACACAGAGACAAGTAGGCTGTTGACAGTCAACTAGTTTCATCAAAATATTCTTACTACAACGCACATAAAAAATAAACCACCTTCCAACGTATTGGTGACTACTGACTAATCCGTTTTTGTGGTAGCTTATGGACATTCTGTAATTGTGGTGTAACCATAACAATGTTATGCATATGCCAATCTATAGCGTGGATAGGGTGAGGACTATTCGATGCAGTATGCAGTTAACAGCAGCGAGGTTTCGACACCTGTTGCACCTAAGTACCATAGCAGCCCCGCAGATATGTGTGCATAGGTGTTAATGGCGTGTGACTGATAGCAAGATGTAACAGCAGGGGTAAACCTTATTTTGCAGAATATTCCCAATTGAGGTTGCCAGACGCCCTTGAGTGCCAAGGACTTTCCTTGAATTTGCTATCAAAACTGCTTATGTCCTTGATCCTTGAAAAACATTTTGTTGTCCTTGAATATTTGACGGCGTCCTTGAAAGTTCGTGAATTGTTGTGAAATTGTTCATTATTGAACTATTGATTGCACTGAACATTCAAGAATCAAGAATAATGATCAGAATAACGTGTAGATTTGTTCCATCTTAAACAGTTGTGTAGTTAAAAGTAAACTGTTTAAGAATAGTCGTGTCGTCATAATAACTGCTACATCACCAAATTTTTAAAGTATTAAATGTAGGCATGAATTAATATTTGAATAATCACAACACCACAAAGTGTCCTTGAAAAAATATCAAGTGATCAGGCAACCCTATTCCCAACAAATTCTTTCATTTTAATATTCACACTGAATTTTCCTCTGACTGATCCTCAAAAGCTGACTTTTCAACCCTGCATTGATTTATGACTGTCTTGTCATAAGCGAAACACGCACTAACTCTAAACCTGAAAAGGTTCAGACAAATAGACAAGTTTTGAGTATGTTTGCTTCGCCCCTAGCTGTTCGGCCAAAGGAAGATTCCGGTGTTTTTCTCACAATCGGGGATGTTATGCCTTTGACTGTTAAGCCTGCGCGCTTCCCACTGCGCACTGACTACGAACTTCTTACGTGCTTCTGTGTTAGCGCTCCTGCGCTTACACAATGAACAATATAATTCTCACACAGACACCTGCACAGTCTACGTTAGACTTTTGTGTCATTATCATCTCAATGTAACTTAATCCTTCGATTAGCATGTAGACTGTCAAATTCATCAACAAAATCATGTAAATATGTTTTTCAACTCGTACCTTTCAATTTAAAGTATATCAATGTTACGCAATCTTTCACTGGTTATGGATTTCTGGGAACTCTTTTCACTGATTTCATTTTTGAAAAACTTCTCTCGCATGAAGCGCTGCTGACGGGAAGAGTTGCAGCTACCAGTAACAATCAAACGCAGCTTTTTAAGTAGCTACAAATGAAATAAATTGTTCGAGCGATGTAGGCAGCTTCGACTCCTTCCGAAGCAAATTTTGTTTCTAACTTATTTCATGTTTTGAATCATTTTCACTAAATGAATATGATTTGTGAATTCTTTTAAGTGTGTTTCTGACAGAAATGTTTACCTCCGGGCAAAGAGCTGAAACAAGCGAAAGAATTGCTTCTGAACCATGACAGAAAAACCGTACAAAATTGTATGAGGTTGCAGGACATGTGGGTAGAGTTAAAACTGTAGTCACGAACCACTTACGTAAGATGTTTCGAAGTAGTACACACAAGGCAGCAGAACGCAATCTACAGCCAGGATAAATTCAGATAAATTAACTGAAACCAATTCTTAATGCTTTCACAACCTTTTTGCAACTGGGACAAGCAACAATCTGCTGACAGTAATATAATCCAGCTCCATTTCACACTGAAATGCACGAAAGGTAAATCTTCCCACTTCTGCGACTGTTTCTTAGTTTCGAAATGAGTTTTTCAAAACCACGACCGCAGTCTGACTAAATTTCACGCAGGATCCGAGCAACCACTGGTATGTGTCGTCATAAACAACTCTAGTTATACGACCGACAAAAACAACAACACAGCTTATCATGCATTTGGGAAATGCTGAATGCAGGCTAGAGGATTTCTAAATTATCGTTTAAAATATTGTAGGCCAAAAGTGATCTACTGTATATGTCAACCAATGGGAAATTACAAAAAAAAGCTGGGGGGGCAATCAAAAATCTGTGGGGGACATGGCCCACCCAGCTCCCCCCCCTTAGAATTGCCACTGATGACATTCAAAATGTGCTTGCGGTCCGTAATTCCAGCCCTCGATAGAGTTCGTTTTTCTGGCCAATCTTTCAAAATGCAGCCCGGAAATGATTCAATCTTTTTCGTGGAAAGTTTGCAGAACCATGACGTTAACTGCGTCATGACAGTCATCTGCATCGAATAAGCGTAGTTTATGTTCAAAATTCACCAAAATTCTAACTTCTGTTCGTGGCCTGCTGGGATGCTTCTTCCTTTGAGCGAGTTGTTACTGTCCACTGCTAGGCAACTAGATTTCGGGGCAGGTGTTGAGCAGCCATTCAATGGTCTCATCGTCCAGAATCGTCAGGCGTGCAGTCCATGGGGTGGACGATGGATTGGCCATTGGTGGACATAATGGTCGACGGTTGGTTTTTTGCGCCACACTTGCAGCCATATCCCATTTGTGCAAGCAGGTGCGGTAACATCCGACACCGGTGCGGAGGCGGTTAAGCCGAACTCACACTGTTGACGGAAGGGTCATTTCAGGGTGGGTGCATGTAACGGGGATGAAAGTCCGGAGTCTTGTAGTGTTTACCAACCACTCCCCATTGCGTTGGTGATCCGCCCAGAGCGCCGCACGTATGTTGTTGTTGTCAGATGAACTGATGAGTTGCTGAGCGGCAGGTACAAATGGGTGTCTCGATTTTTGACGCCGTGCGTTCCCACTCGGTGGACAGCCATGTTCCCTCTAAAGTACGCAAATGCGCAGTACCACCGTTCACCACAAGCATTTGCACAGTGAATCTCTTTCTACCGCACTTGCAACATCTAAAGTTTAATATCGCATAAATATCGCATAACACTTTTACCGCTTGAAACGCTTCGCTGTGTGTCTATTTGGTTGTGCAATTGCATGCGCACTAAAACAAACACTTGCTCAGTGTAAATTTTTCTTAGAGGGAGCACTGGTAGACAGGTGAGCGCTGAGTAGAGCAGGTGTCCAGGATCCATGGTACGGCGTTTTAGAGACAGTTTG
>JGI24159J19872_10007699_pt1 | contig 14111 bp, 11 predicted proteins | sample Ectturendosymbi4_FD_19872 | JGI IMG/M metagenome (IMG submission 19872) | reverse complement strand
CTGCAGCAGCCAGATGCTTGGTAAGGTAGCTTGACTGGTGATAACCCAACAACATTGGCACTTTCTCAAAACAATATGTAAAGTCAATGCTCAAAGTACAAGTCATCCATCAACACTTGTCAGGGTGGGAGTCAACAACTGATACAGGTTGGAAGTTAATTACCTGGAACCAGCAGCTATGATTGGTAATGCAAGTTTAAACAAAGTAGTGCTTTTGAGGTCGTATAAGAGTAGGATATTGTCATTCATGAGTGATGCCACTGATTTGTATCAAGGACAAGAATTTGGATAGGAGAATGAAGGATGACATGTTTTGCTAAATTTAGACAGATTAGCACAGCTTTTGCAGGTCTCATCTATTGAATGCATCAACTGATAGTGGTGCTGCAGGCCTTTGAATATTATAATACGCATTGCATTGTAAGGGTGATTAACATGCTGTACTTGGAAAACGAATGAAAAGAGTGGCTCAGTTTGTCCTAACCAGCACTTTGTTCAAACTAGTGTCTCTATCTTTTCTGCCAAACAAATGCTAGGTAACTATATGTATGAGGTGTCGTGCCTGTGCTGAGATCTGAATCGCTTAAATTTTTTTATCATACTTCTCTTATTGAAGTATGTGTATGACATTAGTGTTTCATGTATGTAGGATTCGATCAGGTGGCTTTAGATTTTGTTGCTACATTTGTAGTTTGACCCATGACCTTGAATGTCGATGTGCCATCCGTTGCTACTAGGGCATGTGCTGAAGAATAATAACCTAGCAGTAACATGCTAGTAGATGGCACATTGATCTTTGGACCTGACCTTTCTGATATCTTGTGGCCTTTCAGAAAACTCTGCTGCTGAGATGTGAGGAAATTCAAAACAGGAGTCCTACTGTGTGCATTGTTATAAAAGTTAATTCAAAGCTGTCTATCTTATCTTTCATTCATATTTACGCCATAGATATTTGTGGTTATATGCTGACTGCTGAGGATAGGTGTTATTTTGCTTGTATTTTTTCAAAACATTGAAACTTAGCATATTCTGTTGAAATCGTCATCTCTGGTAAAGTGGTACTGCCTCTGGTAGGTGCTGTGTTTTTATCTAGTAAACCCATATTTATCCACTCAAAAAAAGTTCATGACTCCCTGTTACCTCACAAAAGCTGTAACCCTGTGATTCAGCCTCCAATGCCATTGTAAAACGTTCTGTTCTTTACGTTTTTATCAACAAGATGATAGGACTGACGATGCGTAGTGTTACGTGAAATCGATTTCCTATTAAAAATTTGTGATTGATTCCTTGCTTCTTTCACATGTGGAGTGAAGATACTTGAATGCAGATATGCGCAAGTTTGAATCATCGCAAAAAGATGAAAGCAGAGCCCAGTTGGCTGATTCCTCTGAAGCCTATAAAAAACGTAGAGCTTTTTGTTCTCACAAAAGCTGTTATTGTTCAGAAACAATGACTTGGAGTTGTCCTCTGGTGACTGGCGCCGCTCCTCTTCCACGCAGTTTACACAGTGCCACATTAATAGATGATCGCATGTACGTTTTTGGTGGTTGGGTTCCTCTAGTTTTGGATGATGTGAAAGTGGCTAATCATGAAAAAGAATGGAAATGCAGTGACACATTGGCTTGCTTCAACTTAAAAAAGTGTGCCTGGGAAACTCTGGCCTTGAAGGTGGGGTTTGCATTGCGCTTACAGTGTGTTACTTCGGCTTCGTTTTTTATTAAAGCAAATTTCATGTTTTAGGTTTTTGACGAATCTTGTCCTAGAGCAAGAGCTGGGCATTCAGCTGTCAACATAACTTCACGATTGTACCTGTGGAGTGGCAGAGACGGTTACCGAAAGGCGTGGAATAACCAAGTTTGCTGCAAGGACCTTTGGTTTTTGGAAACAAGTAAAAATTCCTGGCGTCCGAATGCTTGAACTGGTTATTGAAAGTCTGCTACCTTGTCGGTTATGGCGGAAAACATTTAGCCTGATCCGCCTATTTCACTCCGCTATAACATACATGTGAACGTCGTTGTGCAACATGTGATTCTCGCGGCATCGCTAGTTTGATGGTCTCACATACTCAATAGCTGTTAAAAGTGCAGCCGGCTTCCGTGCGAGCATTTAAAACTACAAACAGCTTTATGTCATTACCGTTTACTTTATAGAAAAGCCGCCAGCCCCAAGTCGCGTACAGCTTGTGCGCGCATCGACACGAAGTCTGGAGGTTTCGTGGGGCTCCGTAGCGATTGCCGACGCGTATTTGCTGCAAATACAGAAATACGAAATCGCAAAGCCATCTACGTCCACGGCGGCAGGTATTTATTGGCTGATTGAAATAGAATCGCTTTATCAGTTGCTGTAAGTGCTCGTAAGGCAAAGTCAACCGCCATCACGTGGTCAGTGCGGTGACTCTACCCAGAGCTAGATTAACTTGATCGAAAATTGCAAGAAAACTTCGACTGTAAAAAAGAGTCCAATTGCGATACGTATAACAGGTCCAACATGACACCTTCATAAAAGCTACTGCTGCAACTTATTTGCAAGCCTCAAACTTCGTCTGCAACGCTGTGGATGACAAGCTCTGTTCTTTTGCAGCCGTTGCAACGTCTTCGTCTACGCCTTCAGTTAACACCGCGCCTCACGTTACGACCTCGAGCAGTCACATGGCGGGCATAGCTGCTCTGGCTGCTGCAGCTGCTGCTACGCACAAAATTCCAGAACCTGGGTAATTAAACTTTTTTGCGAGTGCCACTTACTTTTTAGGCGGAACTTTGACGAAGCAGCGATTCTATCCTTGTTAACTCAACTTCTTTACATAGTTAGTGGGTTGAACTGAGTGTTGTCACGTTTTGAATATTAGCGCTGTGCGTGCTTCGTTGACGAGTTTCTGGTTGATTGATTTTAGCTTTTAATCGCAAGACGCAGTATCTTTTAAGGTGTTTTGAGTCAAATTTTTTCAACGGTTTCTCAACATGCAGTGGAACCTCACTGCATTACCACCACCAAAATACACCAAAACCTCGCTTCATAACTATCTTGGTTTTAAATAGTTGCGGTCTTTCAAAATAAATGCCTTAGCGGTCACCAAGGTCAAACCTTAAAATATCTGGTTGCACGTGAAGTAGCAACTACAGCACCAATATTTTTCAACCTGGTTTTATTCGGCAATTAATCGTTATTTACATTATGTCTTTTTCGTAATCATAGATAATACAGTAATTAGTAAAACCAGAAGCCATCAAATCCAGTACGGCAACGTAAAATGAATGCAAATGCAAACAACTTTTCGTGGATTTCGAACCAGTGGTGTCTAAAACAGTTCTTCCAATGCTATTTGAAAAATCCACCCACGTTAAGCTGTCAATTTCAGCAGGCATTGAAGTAGACCTTGAAAGAGTTACGAATATTATTGAACAGATTGATTTTGGTGCGATCATACACTTGTTTTCTCTCATGGCAAGAGGTGGGGGCAGGCTAGGCCAATTCAAATGGGATTAATTTTTTTTTAATGTGCCTTGTTTGTTTTTGCTGTTGGACTGTTTTTTTGAATTTTTTCGTGGTCTTTCTGACATAAACGCAAGTCAGTCTGTGTTCATCCATGCTTGCCTTGCTCTGCAGAATGCAGTTGCACCGGTAGCAAGAAGGTGTTTATGTTGCCCCGGTAGCAAGATATTAAATTGTTCGTGTTGGCGATTTCCAAAAAAAGACAATTAGTCCCAAGGTCCTGACTGGTGTGTTCAGGTTGCCACCATCCGTCGCCTCGGAAAAAACTCCTCATTCATCTAACGTCACCGCAGTGCCTTCATCAACGGCGGTGGGTGCTGCACGATGCTCGCTTTCATGTTTGGCACGCGACTGGACAGCTTTATGACAGCGCGCGCGTATTTTTGCACAGGTCATATCTGCTTCGTCACCTTCACCGGTCATGTTGATTAAAAGTTCGTCTGCGCAGCAACCTCGACAGATGATCACTGTGACGAAAGGTTCGTTGCGTATTTTAATGCCCCTTGCACTGCTTTTATCATCGTGCCTTTGAACCAAGGCAACCGCTGACCTATACGTAAGCCGTGCAAAGTGATCATAGATAGGAAAGATTATTATGCTTTAAAAGGTTTGTCTTGAACCCAAAAATACATTACCGATTTTTGCGCTTGTACCACCTGATGAGAAGTCGGGCCCGAAAAATTGATTTGTTTTTAATGCATTTGGTGTTCACGAGCAAAGAGAAAGATGAACCTGGTGTCCTTTCTGTAACAAGCGAGCTGAGTTGTCTGCGTTGTCACATATGAAGATGAGAACGTATTTTATTTTTAGGACCGGTAACTCAGGTGGTTACGACAGTCATTGGTGGTATCACGAAGACGATAACTCTTGTCAAAACCCCAATCACTTCGGTTGCCAAGGTAAGGCAGACTGGGTGAGTTCGTTTTGCTTCAAATGTGCGATGTGGTTAAACCCGAACCTAAAAGCTCATGTTTGGATGAAATGGGTAGGTAACCGATTTCACATCAGTTGTTTCTTCGCAGCCAAGTGGACCAGTCATGAAAGTTTTACCGAACACAAACACAACCACTGTCGGGCGCCCTCTCTCGATTATGACCACGCAAGTGGGGGGTTCAGGCCAAAGCTCGATTGTGAAGACCATACCCATTATCAGTCAAGGTGGTTCGAACCCACCGAAAATCGTCACCCTCCCTCCCGGAACCGGCGCAAAACTAATAACTTCCAGCTCGCAGGTAAAATCATCATCCGACTCTTTGCATTGGGAAAGGCGTAGTTACTGCATTGCATGTGTATTTTGTCAAATCACCGTTTGATTCCCGTGTCCCCTTCGGTTTCAAGGCGCATATAGGTTTTCCACCCGTCTGCTGATGTAGTTAAAATGACCAGTGATAGTTCAGGACGCCTGGAAGTCGCGGTAGCTTAGTTTTCAAATATCTTGCCTCTACTACCACCTCACTAACCCGAGAATTCTCGTTGGTGATCTGTAAACCTTTTTGTCGTGACTTACAACCCGCTCAATGCCGTACGGGTCGGTTATTGGGGTTCTTCCGTCTCTGACTCGGTTGGAACTGGCGCGCAAACTGCTTCATGATAGATTGAAACTTTTTGCCCAAACGTCACATTTGTTGTTTGCCAATACATATGGGCATCAGCGACTACGTTTCTTTCCAGGGCGTGAAGCTAATATCAGGAGTTCAAGGTATGCCAAAGATCATCGTTGCGTCAAAACCAAAAACTGCGACCGTCGTGCCTGGTAACGTGACAGTTGTTCGTGGTTTTGTCTCGTGATGTAAAAGTGGGTCTAATCTGGACGTGCTCGACAACGTCTGTTTATTGTTCACATTCTACTTATTCGCATTTTACTGTTTCTTTGTCTTTCCAACTCCCGAAATGGGTCACAGTGCTGCATGTTAACCCCTCGTGCTGGTTGTTTGCTTTCGTGCCTCACCTCGCATTGCAAACGAAAATCAGTTTCGGTTCTGTTAAATAGCGGCTTTTGCCTGAATGAAGCTCTGAACACAATAAGTTGCTTTCACATAAGTCGTCATTCATGCATGCACCTGTAAAACTGAATGTTGATTTGTTTGTGATGCTTCCATTTCTTGTTTTCAGCTCTTTCCGATTCCACACATGCTAATACTTCCACCTCTGCCACGTCATCATCGGCACCACCACCTGAAGTTCAGTCGTCAGTTCCTGCCGTCAGTGCTACGTCACCGCCAGTGAGGTATCGAAATGTTTTGTTATTTTAATGCCTTTTTTGACAGTTGCTTAATCTTTAAAACCGGTATGGGCTTGCTGGCCATAATGGCCGATAGTAACTGAAATTAACGCTTTAGTGTGCTTGGCTCCGTTAATAGTCTGCTTGCATCAAGCAAAGTGAATCATGTCACGTGTGTTGCGACAAGCACTTACGAAACTTTGCGCAATCGTCGTTATCGCAGCAACGCGCTGGTTCGGAAATATGGAAGGAATTACTTGCCTTTCGATTCTTCCTTCGACTTCTTGCGAAAGACGGACCCGCAACTGCGCGTTTCTTCATTGCAGTTCTCCATCTCCTGCCATCAGCGAAGGCGCTTCTGCCGCCACCGCGTCAGTTCCAACCTCGGTTGCCACTGGTGACGCGCAAGGGGGAGCGGGCCCGAAAAGCGAGCCTGAGGAACCTATGGACACGTCCCCGGCCGTTGCAGCGACTCCTTCGACGCAAAACGCGGAGCCAGTCAAGCCCTCGGCCGAACCGACGAGCGCAGCAGTTGAACCCCCTGCGGTGGAGGGAGACAGCAGGGCTGTTGCAGCTGATGGCGCTGACTCCTCAGCCGGAACCTGTGGTCCTGCGGAGCCGACAATAGAATCGAGTCCAGCTGAGACAAAACCGAAAGAGTCGCCCGCAGAAAATGCTGACGATAGGTAAATTGTTTGCAAAATGCGCGCAGCACTGTGCGAATCGAAGAAAATCGACTTGTGGTGTTGAAAAAAGTTTTTTTTTCAATGAGAAAAACGATTCTCGCCAAGTTGAGAAATTTACGGGTTTATGTTCAAGAGTCTGGAACATTCTTCAGCAATTATTATTCCCAGGTCCTCCGTGGCCCGGAGTGGCAACGCGCCTGGCAGGGCTCCAGCGACGGATCAGATAGTCTCTTTAAGGGTCAAACAGCCACGCGAGGCAATCACTCTAGGTAATAGGTATTGGGGACGTGTATCTCCACCCTGGCACTGTTTGCAGCTCAACTTGGTCCAAACGTATTGGCCACGCCTTGCTTGGAACTTCAGGGGGTGTAAAGTGCGGTGTGCTAATGGCTGGTACTTCAGTGACCCTAAATCTTGCCCGGGCTCACTATAAAATTTTCTCAAAGTGATCATCTTCTCTCTTANAGGTTCTTCATGATGCACATGCTTTTATTTGGGAAAGCAACGTGTCCTCTAGGCTTTTGGACTGATGAATGCATGCTTACGTTGTTTCATAAAATTTTCAAGTCTGCACAGATGTACTCCTCCCAACAGTGGAGTCAGCTCAGGACGTCATCGTAGTTTTTTTTTCATGAAAAAAAAATGGTACTTTGTGCGTTTTTCATGGTACTTTATGCGTTCGCGTCATATCTCACTCAATATGTGATCGGTAGTGTTGGATAAAAAATTTTGCATAAAAATTTGATTACTTCTCCAAGCAAGATATTGCTTGATTCCAGTTACGTCACGCAGACATTGCCGGAATAACGGCAAATGTGCTGTGTAAAAAAGATGAAAAAAATGTTTTCCCGAAACGTTTTTGGCCACTTTGCATTGTTCATCAGTTTTGCGTCACGTGGCGGTGTCATCATCAGTGCAGTGTCCGCTGCAAGCACTCGTTGCAAGCTGCGTGCATTTCTGTGTCTTTTTTTCAGCGCGATAAAAACGGAATCCCAATCTCCTCCTCACGAGACTACCTTAACAAACCAGACTGAATCTACGGTGACGGCCACCGCCGGCAGCGGCCAGGCCACTGCCACAATAACGTCTTCGTGCGACGGTGCTGCCATGGCAACCAGCGAAGAATCAACTGTAGCCCCGAGTTCCGCAGCTTCTACAGATCCGCCGAGGTATTCCCGTCCTGGGTTGTTTCAATGCGCAGACAAGTCTGAAACAAAATTCACTTGTGTTCGAACGTTGTTACCATGCTGACGACAACCTGTTTTGGGGACACATCAAACACGGCTTATTTGTAAATAAACAAGAAACGGCGGCAGTTAAAATTGTAGCAAGATCGATGCATCGTCCAGCTCAGTAGTTCTTAACCGGGGGAACATGCCCCCAAGGGGGACGCGAGCCCTTCCGCGCCCTACAACATTGAAGGTTTGATCATTAAATTTACCAATGAATACATTTATTTTTACAGCTTATTTAAAGTCAGGGGATCTGAAACAAAGAACAGTTGCTTGAGGTAGGCGTGGTGGAAAAAAGTTTTAAGAACCACTGGTCCAGCTGATAGGGATGCCTTCCCAGCCCATGGCCTCGGGGGCAGTGACCACCAAATTTTGTTGTGCCCAGAAAAATTTGTTTTAAACATATAATAAAAGAAAAATCTCCCCTCCCCAGCAACGTATTTCCCCGCAAACCTTAAAACTTGGCTAAGGGCCTGTGCCTGCCCACTACCGTGTGACAAGCTTGGCGCAGAACCGCGATTTTTTCCTCGACCTGTTGCTTCAGTAAATATACGTCGTTCAGCCTCTCGTATGCTTGACGAATGCCAAAGCTGGTGGTGGATGTTTTATCGTAGCGTCCGCGTTGCAAGCGCTCTTACCGCAGGCGTCCTCCTCCTCCGTAGTCGTTGCCGCTAGTGGATCAAATGCGCTTTGTCGATGATAAATGCACCGCAAGTGCTTCTTTCGCAGGAGCCCTCCGCACGAAACAGCCACCGCTGCCCAAACCGACAGCACGAAAACGGTCTCGGCCGGCACCGGCTCGTCCGACACGCAAACCACGTCGGCCGTGAGCGGCGGTACCATGGCGACGTCGTCCTCGAGCGATCCGGCCGCAGCCTCTGAGCCGGAAAAAATGGATGCGACCGATGCGCAAGCGAACATTGCAGACAAGCAGTCTGCTGGTGACAACGTCGCCGCCAAACCTGACAAAGAATCAACTACTGCTGATACCAACACCTCGTCGCCGGCGGTTTCCAACGGCAACGTAAAGCCAGAGCACGTTTGGCACGATGTGGCCATTGTCAAGACCACGTCTCTGACCGTCAGCCATTACTTGGAAAAAATCAACCAGGTTGACTCAGAGACGGTCGACGTAGTTTCTATTCCGGACCAGGTAAGTTGTGTTGCGTGGGAAGTTATCATCTCACATGTTTTAGCCCTTTGCGTTGCAGAAGCTTCATTTGGTGTTTTTATGCATATTTTGGAGTCGACTGCCATTAGCTTTGATTGCATTCTTAACCGTTTAATTAATATATATGATCCAAACCGTAGTCATTTCATGCTGGAGATTCCAAAAAATTATCTGTTGAATTGCACATATAAACGTCACTACAATCTGTGAGCGTTTGAAATGTAAACAAGCTAAATGTTTAGCAGAAAAGATTTATTCATAAAAAATTTGAAGTAATGCGAACACAAACGATTTAACAAGTTATCAACATGTCCACCACTTGTGGCCACGCACACATCAAGTCACTAGTCTAAATCCTGTCAGACTTTCTCGAATTATCTCTTCCGATAGTAGAGCTCCTCCAGATCGTCTGGTCATGTATTAATAGGTTTCTTCTGTGAAAGTTTTGTTCCATTCCCCTATCTGTACTACAGCTGGTGCTTCATCATGGGATTCCCTTGCAGAAGCACGCTGTTACATCTTGTAATACTCTGTTCTAGGCAGCCCAAAACGCCTTTTGTATTAAAGTGAGTGCCATTTTTAAACCTGTAATGATGAGTGCATGAAGCATAAAACACAAAATTTGGGCTGTTTCTACCTAGCTGTTAAAATTTGAGATCGGCGAAGTTAATGGATTACATACGGATAACAGATTTTTGAAACACCCTCCAACTTGCCTCCTACTGTATGTTGTAAGGTGTACAGCTCGTGTCTGAATCATTAGTTTTTTTGATCATTTTAAACTTTGTCGGTCTTTAGTATAAATGCTTTTCTTCACGAGTGTTCTATTTTGATTTTCGAACAATCTTGATACGTTCAAATGATCCTTTATTAAAAGTTGCTGAACAATGACTGTCGACTTAAACTTGTAACCTTACAATCTCTGCCCTCATTTTGTCCAGAATGCCAACTTAAAAAAGGTACTTTTGGAACCGGGAACCGCATACAAGTTTCGCGTGGCGGCCATTAACGAGTGTGGCCGCGGGCCTTTCTCGGAGGTGTCCGCTTTCAAAACCTGCCTCCCGGGCTTCCCCGGCGCACCGTCGGCCATAAAGATCAGCAAAACGGTGGAAGGCGCCTCAATATCGTGGGAGCCTCCTGCCAGCACGAACGGAATCATTCTGGAATATTCCGTCTACCTCGCGGTGAAAAGCACGCAAGCTCGGCAGAACCCGTCTAACTTGCAGTTTGTCAGGTGAGCACCTCAAGACCTATTTTGGTTTGTAATATTTGGTTGAAGCTGTGGCCCGTGCGCGCCTCCTAGTTTGCGGTTTCCATGGCGATGAAAAGACGTGCACAAGGTTAGCGAAGTGTCACAGCAGGTTGATGCCCGGTGTGCTGGAGATTTTACTGTGCGTCAGTGATCGCATAGATTTCGTGGAAGGTGGTTTTGAAAAACGCGTGGATCAGATATTGTTGAAGCTATCTGGCGTTGTAAAGGAGCGGCACTTTTCAGTTGGCCCTCTCGCTACGTGGGTCACATGCTGCACTTGAAGTTAAAAACTGACCGTACACACTGCATGGCTTTGAAGTAAATTTATCACTTTATTCTGGATTAAAAACACAACAGTCACTCTTTCGTCCTGTGTTTCGTATATCAGGCCTGTTATGATTTATGCCCGAAAGTCTTGAGTCGCTGAACCACAGTCTTGGGCCACACGCGTAAAATCTCTTGGTCAAACGCCAGTAGTAAGGCTGCACCGAAATAAGAAAAAAGTATCTCGATGCCATGAAGTGGCCAATAACGTAATTCTAACGGGCACTGCCGCCTGAAATCAATCAACTTGACAAAATGCGAAAGGTTATTACACTAAGCTTTCACAGAGTTTCGGTTTGGCGAAGAGCAGTCGTCAAAAAATGTTGTACGAGGGGGGTGTGGCTGGGTGCAAGTGACCAATCGTGCGAAAGACATTTGTCGGACAAGCGACGTGGTCTGCGTGACGAAAGTCGCCAATCTGCGCAGTGAATGCCGCGACATAGGACCAACAGGCCGCTGCTATTTCGGTCGATGACCGTGACGAGCACTTCCGCCGTCGTCACGCTTCAGTCGCTTTCTGTTGCGTGCATTCGCAGAGTCTACCTCGGCCAGATGCCTCGCTGCGTGGTCCTCCACACCCACCTGGCGTCTGCGCACATCGACTGCACCACCAAGCCTGCCATCATCTTCCGCATCGCCGCCAAGAACCAAAAGGGTTACGGCCCAGCCACGCAAGTCAGGTGGCTGCAAGGTATGCGCCGTGCATTGCTAGTCGCGAAAATGTACGGCGAAATGTAATGTAACGAAAATGTAATGTATGGATATGACCGTGTTTTTTAAGATGTTAGCGGTCTCTCAGAATACAGGCTCAGAATACAGCAAACTCGATTTGCTACCACCATCAAAATACACTAGCTTTATGACCATTTTGGAATTTTGATAAAATGGTTGCGCGCTCTCAACATATCTTTGCGGTCAGCAGGGACAAACTTCTAAAAAAATCCTGGATATGACAGAAATCTTACTGATATTTCGAGGGCGAAGTGCATCCCAGATTGAAATTAACTTCGCTTGATGAAGTTTGGCAACCGAAGTCACGTTTTTCTCGGAGCCCGACGATCAACCCTGTTAATGGTCGCATTTCATTCACCTTCACTCCAATTCTTCACATTTCTGGCTGAAACGACGTGCCCCCCTTTTATTTACGCTTTTGGAACTTATCATCTGTTCGAAGGTCTCACACCAGGTGTCGTTGTTGTGCATTTCAGACGCGTCGAAAGTCGACACCCAACGGCAAGCGTTCAAACGATCTACCACCGACGGGTGAGTGCGCATCTTTCCTGTCTGATGTGCCGGTTTTGCTTGCATGCTAGTGGCCACTACCTCGCTGCGCTGTGCGACCTGTTATGTATGAGTTCTTGCTTTTGAGCTATAAGCTAAACACGCGATATACGTGCGTTTCAGTGGAAGTGTGGTTAAGTTTCTGTCGACCATCACTTCGCAGTACAGCTGGTAGTCGACACCAGTTGTGTCTCTAAAACAAAGTAATGTTCAACTAATGCACGGTACCATCAGAAACAATTACCAAGTATCTTTCGGCGTCAACGTATAACAGGAACTTTGTCCCGTCGTGCAGCGTTACCAACTTAATCTGTCATTTTGCCAACCTGACCAATGCTGACTAGATGTGGGTAACGCCATTTTTATTAGAAAAGCGTCAAGAGTCATGTAAGAAATGACGTTGGGAAACACTGCTTTTAAGCCGAAGTTAGCGTGAAATGCGCACGATGCTTGAGAATGTTGTTAGTAACGTAGTATTGTTGTTGGGACTGCTGCATTCTTTCATGCGCTATTATCTTCAGCGCGATCACTTGTCGCACACATGAGAACTCAGTCCAAGTGTGTAATCGGCCTGATTGGTTTTGCGAATATTGTAATAAAACATTCTTACTTAGCGTCACGTACTGATTGAAAAATTTGCAAAAGATTCAGTGATACATTTTAAATTTGTCGTTGCGGAAGTTCTAGCTTCATGATGAAACCACAACTTTTGCATTTAGTATTCTCCCTGACGTCACTTGAATCACGTCATAAATAGTTAGCGCGCGCAATCGTTCTGTTGCCCTCCTTGAGATGTTAAAACTAAAGCAGCAATGCATTTGCGAATATCAAAACAGTGGACAAACCAACGTAACATTTGGTGTCACACAACGAACATGGCTAAATTAACTGCAAGATTAAAACTTTTTCATTTCGTGACATTTTCTAACCGTGCCAGTTTCGCGTATTGAAGCTGTGAATTTTCGAAGTAGAATTTTCGGTTTTTGTTTCACTGCATTGTGCGATTTTGCAGGTTTTCCACCGCCAAAAAGTTGAAAGTGGACAGCTGATCAGCTCCATGTTTCTCGCTTTCCTACTCGCTCGTGCGTGCGACACGGTCGAGTGGTTCTGGCAAAATAACCGGCAATTTGCGGCGCCGACTTTGCATCAACGTCATTCGGGGACAAGGCGGTTGCGTTGCCCTGCGACGTCACGATCAGCACAACTTTCTATTTTTGAAAAGATGTATTTGCTTTCGAGTACTTGTCCTGTTCTTACTTTCTCAGCAGCGCTTCTTGGACAGCTGCGTTTCAACTGCCCCCCACCCCGCTTACGGGCGTCTATTCGACCAGCATGTGGCGGTGAAAAGCGAATGCAAAAGCGTTGACGGTTTTGATGCAGCTGTAAAATTATTCTTTCGCTCGCATGCAGTCGCAACAGATGCACCACGCATTCACAAATTAATGCTGGTTTGTTGGCTTATACGTGATTGAGCCTGCAGGTAACAGTGACAGGGGTTCCTTGTTTGGTTAAGATGTGATTCACGGAAGGCAGGTGATCGAAAAACTGCTCGAGTGACGACGCCTTGGAACACGTAGTAGGGGCATGTACGAAGATGGCTGAATTTCGGATGCGTCAACTTCCAGAAGAAACAGTTTTGAAAATTCGCTTTGATTAAGAGTTTCTGAAAAGATTTTACATTGACGGCATCCCGCGAAGAACTGAAATTTCCTGTAGAGCGTTTGTTTATTCGTTCACAATGCAAGATGTTAAATAATGTTCTGTTTCCGTTTTGGACTGCAATGACTTAAGCTTCGGACGTACTGTTTTCCGCCGTTACCACCTTGTTCTGATTCGCCGGTCATGCGTCTTCTACAGTGAAGCATCTGCGTTGCAGTAAATTGATTTTTCAACACGGTTTTTTTCTCGCGTTCGTTCGTTCAGTTGTATAGTTTCTATCCATCGGATGTTACACATTCTGCAAAATACAGATGTAGAAATTTTCATCGACGCCTGCGAATCGCTTTTCACGGGGTGAGTGTTCCACCTCTCCGCGCAGGGAACCTCGCATCCCCTAAACCTGCAACAGTACCCCCGCGTGGTGAAAACAGTGCACGGCAATGTCGGTTGAGACGAATGGTTGTCCTCAGGGATGTATTGCTAAGAAGAGGGGTGGGAACGCCATTCTCACCCCACTACACCCCTGATTTCGGTTAAAGCCGAATTCCAACACCAAATATCGCTCAGTTGCCCTCACACGCCAAGTTATTTCTCGCAATCCATTCAGGCAAGCTGTAAACTTCTCCGCAACGGCTGGAAAACTTGAAGACTAATTACTCCTCGGGAACAAAGATAACAGAGTTACGAGAAATGCACAAAATGAGACGAAGCGGGGAGTAGGCAAAACCATTGTTGTCACAAACAGTAATTACACCACCATGCTGCGGTGCTATACACGAGATAACTTGCAATTTAT
>JGI24159J19872_10007698_pt1 | contig 14114 bp, 2 predicted proteins | sample Ectturendosymbi4_FD_19872 | JGI IMG/M metagenome (IMG submission 19872) | reverse complement strand
AAAAGCGATGCATTCGTCGTCAAAAGCGATGCATTCATCGTCAAAAGCGATGCATTCATCGTCATAAGCGATGCATTCGTCGTCATAAGCGATGCATTCGTTGTCAAAAGCGATGCATTCGTTGTCAAAAGCGATGCATTCGTTGTCAAAAGCGATGCATTCGTCGTCATAAGCGATGCATTCGTCGTCATAAATGATGCATTCGTCGTCAAAAGCGATGCATTCGTCGTCAAAAGCGATGCATTCATCGTCAAAAGCGATGCATTCATCGTCATAAGCGATGCATTCGTCGTCATAAGCGATGCATTCGTCGTCATAAGCGATGCATTCGTTGTCAAAAGCGATGCATTCGTTGTCAAAAGCGATGCATTCGTCGTCATAAGCGATGCATTCGTCGTCATAAGCGATGCATTCGTCGTCATAAATGATGCATTCGTCGTCAAAAGCGATGCATTCGTCGTCAAAAGCGATGCATTCATCGTCATAAGCGATGCATTCGTCGTCATAAGCGATGCATTCATCGTCATAGACAATACATTCACCGTCATAGACAATACATTCATCGTCAGAAACGATGCATTCATTGTCATAAGCGATACATTTATCGTCATAAGGGATACATTCATCGTCAAAAACATGCATTGATCGTCAAAACGATGCATTGATCGTCAAGGAGATGCATTCATCGTCAAAAATAAGCATTCATCGTCACAAACGATGCATTTATTCAGATGCAAAACGGCCTCACTTGTGACAGCGACGTGACGATTAGACTTTCCTTCGTCGATCGTCTCGATCACTTCGTCGGGTGACGCAACAAAGCGCTCTGTGCAGCCTTTGACGTAAGGCACCCGATTCTTGTCTTCGTGGACTGAGAGGTTGGTCTTTGAAACTGGGAAGAAAGTTTCGAGGCCGGTTGATGAAGCAAGCACAGTAGGCAACCAGCAATGGTGTCAAGAATAACACCTGAACTTAAGCGCAACATGCAAACAAATTACACAAGTTCTGAACAGGTACGGATGGTATTATACACAAATTATCTACGACTTGTGAGAAATCTGCAGCTGTTTCATGACCTCTTCAACTATCCCACCTCCCTCCGAACAGCTAAAGTTCTGGCAAATTCAAGAACACTAACTTCCTTCAACGTTGTCAAACAGCGAACTTTCCTTGTCAAAAACCTTTTTCATGGTCTTAACAATCAAAATGATGCAGTTACTGGGCTACAACATGTGTGAAAAATATGAGGTGTTAAGCACGTGGTTGACAAATTAGAGCAATGTGTGCAGCTCAATAACAAACACGACACACTACGAAAGCTTCCAGAAAAAACAGAACGCAAAATGAAATAACGGATGCAACATTGTCTTCAATTGAATGTATAACAAAACCAGGTACGTTTCGAAATCAACCCACTTGACCGTCGATGCCTAAACGTCCATGTTAATCGCAGCAAACTTTATCAGGGCTTCACAGGTTATTTATTAAAATAGAAAAAAAACATTGAGTCTGACTTATTTCCTCAAAACCACTTGTAAGTGAAGGCAAAGGGTTCGGATTTTGATTATCCTCAAACGAATTGAAGGCGAACTTGAACTTTTTTTGCAAAATATCGATCATTTTCGCGCAGTTAGAAACGAAAAAAATATGAGTCAAGAAACATCAACGAAACTATATGTTACTCACCATCTAGTAAGTCACGTATTTTGTCCAGATAAATTTCAAAATAGGAAACTTTTATGTGGAACTCGAGATTCTCATCCATCATGTAAATGTGATTGAAAATATCGTCGATGATGCGAGGAATAATCCCGCTCAAGTTCTCTTCATGAAGGACGCCCTGAAATAAACGAATGTTTACCGAAAATATAAGGAAGGAAAACTGATTCGTCAATGGCAAGAAAAACCCCGGAATGTGAAATTCCACCAGGCCTTGGCAAAGGCTCTGATCGAGACTGCAACGAACGATATGGAAACGAGAAGTGGTCAGAAACTGTGCACGTCGTCACGAAGTCTTCCGTTATCATTGCGTTTGTTCTAAGGCCGCATCTACATGCGAGGAACGCAATGCAACCGTTCCGCTAAATTTACGTTCCTATTTAACCCGGGTCTCGACACTGGAACACCAAATACAATTTTGTAAGTCATTCAACCTTTGCAGAATTTCGCCGACAGCGTCAGTCCACAGTCAGAAGCTTCAGCGAATTGAAGATTACCCTAATCCAGTGGTTTCCCAACCGGGGAGCCATTTACAATACTCAGGGGTGCCGCGAGTTAAGACGTTTCTTGATATATCTTTAAAAATACATTTTGAAAATGTCATCAAACGTTAGAGAAAATCGCTACGGGTTCGCCACTGAGTGCCGCAAATTATATTCCAGGGTTCGCCACAACCCTGAAAAAGGTCGAGAAACACTGCAATGGAAAAATGCGCATTGGAAGTTTTACGACAGGCACAGATACTTGTTAAAAAAACTACGAACAACCATGTTTAACATTCACATTTAAGTTAAACTTGATGAAACAACACTGGTAACGATATTTTCGGTTAATGGTAGAAAATTGTGAGTAACTTCGCGTACAAATGACATCCTGTTCACTGCAGTTCGAGATGGAAGCCACGAAACGCATGGCCGAGAAAAACTAGCGAAGTGGGGCTAAGACAATAGGAAATTACACATGTACGAGTTGTTGTGATAGTGTTGACATTTCTCTCGATGAAACAACTGAAAGAAACAGGAAACGTAAGAAAAGGAGGGCGACATTCGTGCGAGAAGCATCGCACCATTGTTTATCCAGATTTAACGTTATCAGATTTCTTTCAGAAATAACAATGACGTTTATGATGTCACGGGCGGGTGAAGAGTTCGAGCAGAGGTAACAGCAAACCACAAAACAGCTGCATGGTGCTTCAAGACAAATCGAGCGAAGTACACTGCATGTGTAAAGGCCATTAGCACTTGCAAACACAAGAGTCGGCTCTGGTCCAGTTCTAACGGCTTGAACAGCTCTGCAAACTGTCGAGGTGGCGGTACAGTACCAACAGAAAAAATACACTGGGAATTTATGTGCGGTGACTTTGAAATGCTACGCCGCAATGAGTTGAACTTGTGGGCCAATAATCCTTTATTATGACAACAATGAAACAATCCTTTATTACGACATTAATTATGACAAAAGTGAAACAACCCTTCATTATTACATCAAAAATTGAATCTGAGGCACCGAGAAAAATCAGTCGTTCTTTGATCAGCGAGCGCTTTGCAGCGCACTAATCATCTTTTCAAGGCGGTATTACCGACCGCTGCTGGTCAACGACATGGACTGAGCTTCGGCTTCGATCGACCGCCCGTGTTCATTTCACAGAAGCCTGATTTTCGAGAAGGCGAGGCATGCGCTCCTGCAGTGCGGATGAATATTGCTCCCAACTTAAAAACACAAGAAAGGAAAGCTCGACCTCGCGCAACAGAGCACGTACCTCCATTGTATGGGTTTTTCCACTAGAGGTTTGTCCGTAGGCAAAAATCGTGCCGTTGTAGCCTTCCAACACATCTGAAACACAGCCCAGGTTGGTGCTGGCAAAATGCAGAAGACATGCAGCAGTTAACTTGGATACACAGCACCGGATGGCAACTGCTGCTCCTGAATGTTTCTTTCAGTTTGATGCGTCACGTGGTTTTTGTTGTTAAAGACGCTCTGTTGCACTTGACATGCATCACTGCGCAGGGAGAACAAGCGTACAAAACCATCAACGCGATATCCATGCTTTCAAATTTTTCGCATGTCATGCGCAAAGTGATTAAGATATTTAGTTCCTCAACTACTGTAGTTAACGACGCAGATGGAAATGTCATCAGATCGACCCCTGTCGAGTTGCTTTACCGGGTGAAAATGTGGCGTTGCGTTGTAGTTTGATACCTGAGCAGGTTCGCACAGAGCGTCGAGCAACTGACTGACTGCAGGCTGCGACGCAACGATATTGATCTCAAAACATCAATAATTTAAAGACGCGAGTTGCAGAGAAATTCCCATGTATCGATCACGTCCGTGATGTTTTTCAGTGACGTGGCCGCGTCCACTGCACGGTGCAAGTAACTTCTGCACGAGAACACACGCAAACTCTCTCGATGTTATTTGCCAGTCGAGCTATTCCTCAAATAGGTATATGGGTATTCGTCTCTCAACGGATCGCATCGACAACCGCACATCAACAAACAGAAACATACAGAATTACTAAAAAAATAATTTATTTCCACAATTGAATAAATGCAACTTATTTGTCACGTACCTGCAAAAGCATATCTGTTAAAGTAAACATAACTTGCAATCATATTGACAAAAAAAGACCTACACTTGCAAAAACAGGTAATGGCCTATACAAAAATATTACTAAACGCAACTGAATCTGCATTGAATAATTACGAAAAAAATGTTAATGACCAGGAAGGATAAACCTGCGGTTAGCTGCCAACTCGAGATCATTTTGTGTTACCTTTAACAATGGGCTTGGCTCCAGCGAGATAAACTTGCTCTTGCGTCGTGGATGGTCCAAACACGCGGTCAAACGTGTATGTCTTGGCCTGCGCAGAGAAATACACAAACATTGTCAATGGAGAAATCTATCATTACCTGCCTTGCCGACATAAGTCTATCCTTTGCTTCGACTTACGGGATGGCCAAAGGTGACTTGTTCCGGCGATGGGAATTTGGGTAAAAAAATATCACCTCTTTCTTTTTCGGATGAATTCAGAGGACGAAACCGACACATCACCTGCGCAATGAAAACCTGCATTAAGCAACAAGCAGAACAGGCTTTTTGTATTCCTGTTTTTATTGGTACACATTGATAAGGTTGCCAGCTTCGCGAAACCACATTTGTTGTTAAATTAGTAAAAAAATACCACTGCTGAGACACTGCAGCTGATGCCACTTGGTGGTCATCTGTTGTGTCTGAGAGCTCATTGCCTATCATCAAAACCTTTTACTCAACTAATTTAAAATACGTCAGTGCAAATGCAGTTCTCCACACAACAGCTCTGGTTAGACTCTTTAACAACTCAACATATCAACGACATGCAAGAATAATCACACAGAGCATATGGAGGAGCACCATTGACATCGGTATGATGGAAAAGTTGGGTATCTTTTTTGATTCGTGACAAACATTAGTTTTTTATGTAACATATTTGAAGTGCCTAACTAATCCTTAGTTCATAAAAAAGCGCAGCACCACTAAATCATATTCTAAGTTGGCCTTGTCAAAATCTCTTTCAAAAACACTTTTCAGGTTGATAACTCATTCTTCTACAAACATTCAATAGGAGAAAAATGCTACTTGCGCTGAACAGTTGATTAAATTTTTATTTTATGTTAACTATTTATCATACTGCTGCAGGCTAAAAGATCATGAACACTCATTTTGCAGCATGGGTTCAAAAACAGCAACACACTGAGTCATTTCTACATAAACAAAAACACTATCAACTAAAGCAGGACAACATGAGAAGAATCGGAAACGAGTCTTATCCCAATAAAACTCATCGTAGAGCTTTGCTTGACTTAGGTTGCACCACTCACTCAAACACAATGACATTTGACCACTCAAATCATAGTCGTTACCTTAATGCTGCACTCAGCAGCTCCTTGGTCACCCATCGTTTCCAGTCAATCTATCAAACCTATGATTCTGCAAAAGTTATGAAATAACTTGTAATACTAAAAACAAGCCTCAAGCATATAACCAGCAAAAATGCTTACTGCACTACATAAGATAAACCTTTACTTAAAACAGCTGTCAAATGCAAAGTGCAATCACAAAGTATGCAAAACACCAGTTTCACAGCAAATCATGAGTTAAAGTTGACAAACTACTTCAGTTCAATATTCATCAGAGAAGTGACTTAAATGACAGCTACGGCCGTCGCTTCCTGGCCCTGTATTCCCGATAAAGTATTTTGTACTTGGTCGGGATGCAGAAATAAACTGAACTGAATACCACATTTTCTGGCCAAAGCAATTTAACTGATGTAACATAAGCATACCACATTTATGATATGTCATGACATGTTCTGTTTGAAATAACAAGTTTGAAAAGATTTTACATTTTTCAATTGCAAACGCAAGTGTCAGCAAACAGACTTTGCTATGGTTACTAAAATATTTTACATTCACAGCACCATATGACTTTGTTAATTTCAAATTCATTCAAAAAACGTATTTCCTGATGCTTCCAAACCTATTAGACTGAGAAAAAGCAAACAAAGGGAACGAATAGGAGCCCAACAGCCTGATGTATTGGTTCCTATTTTCCACAAAAACTCTTCCATTATGTTTCACATACTGGCTTAATTATCTTAATAGCTCAAAACCAAATAATTATTTATCTTTGCTTTGGCAATTCAGAAAATACAACTCCACTGTGATCACAGTACTCTTAACTGAAACCAAGTGCAGAAACAAATTTTTCAACATACATACTTTCCTCAAAAAATTTTTTTTCAGCAAAATGGATAGAACAGATTCTTCTCCACCCCATTAATGTATTGTTGCAACCTCTCCATTGGTGTTGCACTGAATGTGTGATTCAGCACAAATGGGATGTGTGCTAGGAATAACACCCATATATATATGTGGCATGAACAAGCAATGATAGAGTGATTGTGGCAGATGACCTCTATTGTTGCTTGCCACCACAGTGTGAAGCTTTGCGCACTTGCCACTCAGGCTTTCCGATCACAACAGTGTAAATGGCAGAAAGTTAAATATGAAAAAAAACCTGACTTAATAATTGCAAGGCGTACAACAGCTAAAAATAATTTAGAATAAGAGATGCCACTAAACCTTCTACACTTCCTAAACCTGTTTTTTTTGTCATAGACTGAAATGTTTTTGAAATGACAGAAAAAAATTGTCATTTCGGTCAGAATATCTGAAAATACAGGCTAATGAACACTGTCATGGTGAGTTTTAATACAACTGTGAGACAAATAACCAAAATGTTTCAGTGAATAAAAATACAGACCTAACTTATGCCCCAGTCAACCACCACAATAAAATTTGTACTCAGCAGTATTTACAAAAATTGAGATGGTGAACATGATACAACAAAATCCTACTTAGCCAATTGGTGAGAAATATTACCAATTTAGTTGAAACACAACATAATTCAAATTTCAAATAATTGCTTTTCAGCTTCAGTGCTAAGATGATTTCAGCAGACTTTTGTGCCATCTTGTTATCAAAACTTAATCAATACAATAATGATTATAATAAGTTTACAACAGTTAAGAGGTAGTTCACAACTGTCAATATTTTCACATGCATATAAACTGAAGGACAAAAAATATTATGTTCAAACCACCAGTATCTGAACAACATCAGATGGCCATAACTATAGGAAACCACTGAGTATTTTGGCAGTACTACAATAAAAAAGTGGACGGAATATCAATGAAAATTTTTTCCAACCTTTGCCATGCAACAGTGATTCAAACCTTTCATACAGTTGAATTTTACTTTACCTGTTTACAGAATTAAGGTTATCAAAATGCGTCTATTCTGTACACTCATAATGTTGAGCACTGTCCCTTACAACTCTTTGATGTTCAGTTTGTGATTTTGTTGTGTATAAGTGCAATATTAGATGAACATAGGCACCAAGATTGAAGTTTGTATGGGCAGGTGAAGTCTGTGACATTTCAAAGCTAGAAGTCAAAACCTGCATCAATTGGCAAAAAATATTGGTTAAACTATCCCTGAATGGTTTTACACGTCCATAGAATAACTCTCACACTCATGTCAATTTTACAGGCAACTCACAGTTCAAACTTTCAGTATCAAGTTTGTCTGTCGCAGTGGAAGTTAACAAGAATTCAACCCATGTTGAGTTGTGATCAATGAAGATAATTTATTATTGCAACGAAGGGCACTACTAAAGGTATGTTTTGCCTCACAGGTAGTACAGGGCAATGCAAAATACATGCAGAGCAAGCACATTAAACTCGGAAATAAGTGAGCTAAAGTTCAGTTTTCTGCACACAGTTCCAAAAAGGCTAATATGAATGAGCTTAGTACGCAGAGGACCAACTGTTGTTATCATTGCTCTGTGATGTACATTAGGCATGGATGAGTTCTCAAATTGTGCACTTTACACCTTCGCAGCTGGTATGATTTGGCATATTTCAAGCTGTTTTCAGTCGTTTACAAACTGCGACGTCACTCACAAAAAAATTGAAACCCAAAACCAAAAACATTTTTTTTCATTGTCAACTTGAAGACTTGCCGAGTCTTTTGAGGGTTTGAACAGTTTTCTAGCACAATTGCCTAGCAAGTTATGCAGTTGCTAAGACAACCAAAAACTGCTTGACTTACGCTAATTCTTAGGTTTGTATATTCATACACCAGCAGCGAACATGTTAAACATGAAATAAAGATGGCATCACACATGTCAGAGGGTTTCATGTGTGACTAAGTTTATATTGTTTATATGCAAAAACTAAATAACTGGGATAAATGCGTTCACTGTTCAGTAAAGATAAATTAAAGATAGTTTCACATATAAATAAAAAGTAACTTGTAGAACTTCTGCAAAAGAGCTTAAGGCAATAAAATGTTACATGTGTGACACAAAATTTGTCAAAAAACAGTTGTCATATTTCCGAAATAACCTGCAAAATGGAAATTCCAAGCATTGAAGAGCACACCATATCTCCTGCACTCCACACTGGACCATTAAGTAGTTGTAAAAACGTTTTACCAACATCAAAACAATATAGAAACAACTAAGGATGGGCATTTAGGAATAGTAAATCCAGGATTTAAATCCTGGACTATCTGAATCGAAATGCTAATATAAACAAGGTAATAGGATTCGGTTTAGATTTTCCACAACATCAGCGTTCACTTGTTTCCACCACATCGAAAGTTAATGAGCACAAACAAACATTTTTTCAGCCCACCATGTCTGCATTTTTCTCTTGCACGCCATGGAAACTTAGCACTATTTCGCATGTACAAACATGTTTTCAGTCCACTCACATACGTTTTTCTCTTGCACAGCATGGGAACTTAACACTGTTGTGCATGCACAGACATTTTTTTCAGTGCACCACCTGTGTTTACCACATGGAAACTTAGCACTATTGTCCATGCACTGACATTTCCCAGTCTACCGCTTGAGCTTTGTTTGAAATAGCAACATGCACAGCCTTTATAAGTCATTGAGTGTATTGTTTCCTGCATGTTTCGAAATCAGCTGTAGTCATTTTGTTAACATACCATCTAGACAAAATGCCTGGAGAGAGCAAAACTATGAATGAGCAGTTGCTATTGCAAAAAATCTTTGCATAACTTGCTATGTGAGCCTCTTCAAAGAGATATTTTAACAGTGCAGAAGTAACTGCCACCAAGTTGCGATCACAGTTAACATGTTGACATTTGGAAAACCTCACTGTATTGTACTACATCAGTGACGCATCACTTCACTGTCATGATACACCCCTTGTGCCAAAGGTACTCAGCAGTAATGGCGATCAAATGCCAGATGCTGCCACTGCAAGTCTCTAATGCAGGTGGTTTGGGACAGGCAACAGCATTTCCCTTCTAATGTTGCATATGATTATAACAAAGCAACCACATTGCTGCCTTGCCAAAAACACACCTACCCAATATCTGTAAACAATACATTGACATGTGCATCAAACGCACATGTTTCGGAGTCTGCTACTTGGCAAGTGCTAGACCCTATCAAAGCTGTCAGTTGCACAGTCAGGCACACACAGAGCTAATTGCAACATAATTGCTTAGTGTTTAGAAGACGCAGTCTCAAAAATCATGTTCGTTTTGTTTTGCACATTAGGCGTAAGTTTTATCTGCTGTTTACACTGGCTAGGTAATGACAGGACTGAATAAGGTTTATGCCAATTTTGACTTCACGCCTGTTTTTTTTCAGTCATAGACCGAAATGTTTTTGAATTGACTGAAAAAATTAAGTCATTTTGGTCAGGATGTTTGAAAATATAGGCTAAACACTGTTATGGCAAGTTTTAATAGAACTGTGAGACAAATGACTAAAATATTTCAGTGACCAAATTGTCTCAGCAAAAATAGACCAAAATGTTTCAGAGAAAAACAAGCCTCACGCCAAGTATTAAGTAATTAGTGTTCCCACAGAATTTTGAAAATAAATTTCCAGACTTTTTCAAGACCTTTTCCGGACATTGTCTGGACATTTTCTAGACCTAACATTCCTGTATGACCTACGCAGGTCAAATACAGGCACTGTAAAATTCAACATGATATAACTAAAATTATATCAATCTTGAGTAAAATATTATGAAAATATATATGTCAAAAGATCAAGTTTGGAAAATAATATTCTTTTTCCATACCAACAGACCAAACAAAAATTTTTTCCAGACTGGAAAATGACAACTTTTTTCCATACTTTTGAAGACTGCATATGAACCCTGAGCAATGCTGGCTTGTTTCCACTGAAGCTATATTTTTACAAGTTTTTCAAATGGAAATGCGCATGAGCTAGCCTCAGAAAATGTTGTGACATTGTCTGAACAAATAACAGTCAAGAATTGTATTTCAAAATCAGCTTTATTGGAATAACAGTTGACAACGTTGGGTCCAGTTGAAGGATTCCAATACTTCTTTGTCACGATTCATTTTTACATCACATTTAGAGCTCGACTGCTGCATCGGCATGCCGATACATATTGGCCAGTATGGTGATGTTGCTGATCTATCATATCAGCAAAATTCAATCGATATCCATCAGCAATATTTGATCATGAAAGGCGCTACGTTATTGTTCTGCACGGAGTATTTGGAATCCCAAGTTGCTATGTAGATTTTAATGAAAACTTCAGTGAAATACTTCCGTCTAGCGGTTGGACCCAGGTCAAGTATCAGCAGCCAAAAATGGCCAAAAACTTGCCTTACTTATGACAACACTCACAGAAAAAAACGAAACCCAAAATCAAGAAAATTTTTTTTCATTGCAGATTTGCCAAGTCTTTTGAGGGTTTGAACAGCTCTCTAACACAATTGTCGGAGGAGATGTTCCCGTTCAAAACACATGCAAACTGCTGGATTTTATCCTTAGCCTACCGGAACAGAAGGTGTTAATAAAAACATTGTTCTCTTTCTTTACTCCGACTACTTATGGCAATTTGTTACTCAAATACTGTAATCCAACATGCTGCAACTCTTTCATATTAGTAGGAGTTTTAGCTTTAGGTTTGCACTTAGGGTTTGCCTGAAGTTCACACGGTGCAGACAAGGATCTGCTAACAGCTTGCCAGCACTGAAATCAAGACAACACTCTTCTATCAGAGTGAGCCGTAACAAACTTCGTTAGGCAAAACAGATGCTGCCTGTTCCTAATTTATTGCAATCACAATCTGCTTTTTCATGATTCGTCGTCACATTTCTTTTGTTTAGTGTGACCTATATACTGAAGAAAAAAATGCACTATAATGTCTTTAAGTCTGTGTTTCAGGCAGGGATGTAGAAGCGGCTATGTCATCAACCACTTCCGCTTCCAAAAGAGCCTGGACTCTAACAGAGCCTGGACTATATCTCATCTATGAAGTTGCTGACAAGCATGATTATCAAAACCAGCAGCTTATGATATACAAGGGCACATTACTAATTAACATGATCGCATATCTTAGTATTTGTCAGCACGGTACTGCTACTCTGCTCTTACAAAAAACACAACCTAGTAAACTGTCTTCAAAACATATCAATACAAACAGCACTTACAACAACCTGACCTTAGCCTAACAAATATCAAGCTAAATTGCATAGCATACCGTTCAAGGTAGTGGTTCTCAAACTTTTGTGCACGTTGATCCCCAATTAAAATATACAATTTTCTATAGATCCCCTGGCCTAGCCCAACAGTTACTAATACAAGGAAAGTAGCCTATGCGTCAAAATAAATTTGAGTGCTTTTTACTTGAAATGCATGATAAAATACCACACAATCCGAAAATATGCTTGGAACTTAGGGCCATTCAGTGATCACATTTGACAGTGCGCGTCTGCACTCGATTTCAGGTTTAAGGTCACTGTTGTTGACAACTGTCGAACCCAGATACACAAATGAATTCGCAAATTCCACAGCATTCCCATCGATGTTTAGAGATGGAGGATCGGGGCCTTCACCAACATGCATCAGTTTGGTTTTGGCCCAGCTGACCTTCAAGCCGAGTTTACGTGATTCGCGATCGTAAACTGAAAGGGCAGCTGTGAGTTTCTCGATGTCATTGGACAACAGAATAGTGTCGTCAGCGTGTTCGAGATCGGAAAGTTAGAGGTTGCCGAAAGACACGGCCGGGATCTGTGCGCAAACCTGTGACATGAGATGGTCAACAATGCAGTTGAAAAGGTCTGGAGCAGCTACATATACTTGTCTAACGCCACTGTTGATGTTAACCACTCTGAGAGTTTCCCGTTTATGCGGACACAGCTTTGGCAGTCTCCGTAGAGCTTTTTGAACAGCCTTAGGATCTTGCCAGGCACATCAATGCATGCCAGAATTGCCCATAACGAGACGTGGTCGACGGAGTCGAACTCAGCTTTCAGATCGATGAAAGCAATGTACAAGTGACGGCCTTTACGAAACTCTTGAGTCTTCTCAATGATGAGGCAAAGAGCAGATATCTGGTTGATCGTTGAGCGGTTTGTCATGAAACAGGCTTGCTGTGGCCGCCTGTAGCAATGGATTGCTGGGAGCGAGCGACTGAGCAGGACACGGGTAAAGACTTTGCCAGGAATGGAGAGAAGGGTTATACCTCGGTGATTGCTGCAGACCAGCTTGTCACTTTTTCTCTTCTAGAATGGCAATATGATTCCGCGTGTCCAGTCCTCAGGGAGATTTTCAGAGTGCCAGACCTCACTGATGATGTGCGTCAGCCACCGAATGATATTACTGCCACCGGCTTTAAGCATTTCAGACGTTTAATAAAATGCTAAAAGCTATTTAGACTAATGCTAAAAGCTATTTGGACTGAGTTGGCAAACACATATGTACAGTGATATCTAAGTTAAGTTCACACACGTTTAAGTTCACAACCCAGTTAAGTTCGTACAAAGTTATGAAAAAACCTGGATTCAACTTTTTCAGCAAATCAAACATGACAACTGGTCATAAAAAATATTAAACACTAAACATTATGTTGCTAAAGTTCACGATTTGATGTAATTGTTCAGAAAGTTCATTTGCTTTCAAAATGGTTAGTGAAGATGGAAGGGGCAGTTTGGTCGATGCATGTTACCAATCCAAAGAAATACCTTACTATCCAGCTCTGTTAATCTGCAGTCAGATGCACTAACTTTTTTTGTGTGTGTGTCTTCAGACATAAGGGCAAATAACGTTTGCACATAACTTCCCGCTTCGCACAGACTTTTGTACAGCAGCCTCACTCTGTACTGTCGTGTGATGTTTCATTAACTTGGATCAGTTGGATGATTTGACTCAAAATGACTTAAATGCTTGGCTGTGCCTGACATTGTTTGCAGTGATGCCAAGTTATTTTGCAAAAACAAGCAAGTATATTTGTAAAACAAGCCAAAAATCGGTAATTAAACCATAAAACAAGCCCAACATGCGTTGGCAAGAAATTTCAACAAAACGAAACATCAGCAAGAAAATCAAATAAACAAGTAGGGAGGCAAATCTGAAAAAACAAGCCGAAAATGACCAAATTTTCATGAAAACATGCCCAATATGCTGTAAGCAGGGAATTGAAACAGCAAAAGTGTGATAAAAAATGCAATTTTGCAGCTGATTGTCAGCATCAATTTTACAAGTGCATACATGCATGTACACTATGGATAAACAGAGTTCCTAGCTGAATTGCAGACGTTTGCTGTAGGTTGGACAAGCTACTACGCATCTTTTCAGCACTACATTCGCAGGAACAAAAAGTGATTGTAATGTAATAAACACACTGTGACCAGTGACAACCTGGAAATCTATCCTTGAATTTTACATTTAGAGGTCATTAAGGTTTTTAGGCTGATACTAATGTTTTTCATTAATATTAAGTTAATACAGGGTGTTTCACAATTGTTGAAACAAAGCGATTGGGCACAAA
>JGI24159J19872_10007697_pt1 | contig 14115 bp, 14 predicted proteins | sample Ectturendosymbi4_FD_19872 | JGI IMG/M metagenome (IMG submission 19872) | reverse complement strand
TGAGAAATTTTAATGGCCATTTTTAGAAAACAGCAAGGGAGGTAGGCAACACAAAAATTCAGGAATTTATTAACAGAACCCGACAAGTAAAAACTACAACTGTGAATATATTTTTTGTGAAGAAAAACAGAAAGTAGGTCTCTTCGCGTACCACCTTGAAGGTCTTCGCGTACCACTAGTGGTACGCGTACCACAGTTTGAGAACCACTGCATTAGACAGTTGCTACACGCTGACGAAATCGTACAATAATTGATTGACGCCACTGCGCAAAAGATATTTTATTAAGCTGGAATTGCGAAAAGGTTCTTTACAACACCGTCTGCACATCAAAAAACAACGCAATTAGCAATTTATTAGAATTAGTCCTGATGCTCTTACGGTTTCTTTAAAGTTTTTCTGCTTTTGCGAATTTAGCCGGAGCAGACATTCATAAAATCTGAACGTTTTTTAGAACCTGTTGACAATGGCTACAGCATTCATTGGTTGGAAAGAAACGCGAAGATTGAACGCCTCAAGAAACATTTCACGAAAAAAATCACTTCAACGCGAAATGCACTTATTCAAGATGACAGCCATGATGAAGTTAGGTTACGTTTCGGCAACAGGTGCTTTTCTTGGCAATGAATACTCATCTTACTGAGTGTGCTTCACTTTATCGAGAATATCATAAAGAGCTAGGCACATTCCAGAACGTGGGTACGGGGACGTGGGAAAATTTAAATTTGTTGCAACCACTCCGCTGGCGTTGCGCTGAAATGCGCGGTTCACCACGAACGGAATGTGGGCGAAGATAAAACACTAAATGAATGTGGCGCGAACAAGCAATAATAGAGTGATCTCGTCGGGTGATCTCCATTGATGCTTACTGCCACAGTGCGAAGCTTGCGCACATGCCGCTCGGGCTTTCCGATCGCAACAAAATCGTCCAGCAAAAACAAAATTTTCAAAACTACGTTTCTACCTTGGAAGCATTTACGCTGAACCATGAAGGTCACATTCACCACCTGACCGTATCCACAAACACAACACATTTATTTGGCGATTATTCATGTCATATTGTTTTTAATGTGCTGCAATGTTACTCAAGCGCAATTAAAAAATAGCAACACTTAATCGTGATGGAAAGGTTTTCAAACTGCCTATTGCAACGAACTTCCAAATTGGGTTAGGATATGTCAACAAATAATTTTTCGAAACACATGACAGGACTTCAGTACGTTAGAACCAAACGCCACATTGCACTTTTAAAAATCCAAAAAAAAGCTTCTTAGTTGATCTTGTATTTGTGTCCTGCAAAACCACGGCTCACGGTTTAAAATTTTTTTATGTACTATCGCAGCTTCAAAACCACGTGGATTCGGACAGAAAGAAAACGCTGCTTGAATAAAGCTTGCCAGTGGTTCTGCCCACAAGATAAAGCGTATTTCAATTCATTAAATTGCTCCAGGCTCTGACTAACAAGCTGCTTGAAGTGATTGCCAGTACTGCACATAATTCACATCATTTGTTTCAAAACTAAGGTTATGTGTTTGAGAGTAACTAGATATTGATGTATTCATTTATTTCTTTTTGTTTGCAGTGCCCTTCATTGTGGTCTACATCTTGTTTTGCCTGGAACGCCTGAGATGCGATCAATTTTCGCTTGCCTACGTAGTCTGCAGTCATCTCGGAAACTTCAGCGGGTATGATACAATGGCCACGACTTAAATATTTTCAAAATTTACCCTTAAACATAAGAGGCAGAGTAGACGTATTGATTAACCACATGCGTTTCCTCAAAACATCATTGGCTTCAGTTGATTTAATATACCAGGGTATAAACACATTATTTTTAGTTTTCCCAGACTACGTTTGGCTGGGCTGGACACACTTTTGATTAAATATTTTCATTAAATTAACAAGCATCAAACCATGTTTCGACCAATTCCACGATTTCGCAAGCACTGTAGACGTATTTTGGCGGCCTGAAGATGGCGCCACATGTAAATAATGGTCACCGCTAGATGGTGTCCATAAATAACAAGTCATTGTGATAGTCACCACAAGGGAATTGTCGTAATTCACTTATCCCTATATAATGATAGTGCAACCGAGTATCAGTGGAGTGAGCTCGCTGGGTGATATACTGATACTGCAGTTTCGATTGATGGTTGAATGTGGTGACGAGTGGAAGAGTGAACTTGTCGAAGGATCTCTATTGCTGCTGGTTGATTTCCCGTTAGCTTAATGCCCCCAATTACCATCTTTCTCTTGTACTTCCTCAGTAGTTCAAGGCGATGCAGTCAGCTGTAACAGTATTTTATCTAGTCAGCAAGGGAGAGAGTAAATATCTTTGATAGAAAATAGGCGTTTGAAAGTTAGATAGGGAGCTCAAACTGAAACCGTAAGAGATCTGGGGGAAAATCTAACAATTTGACACAGAGATGTGGCTTGACAAACTAGCGCGTAATTTCTGCAAATACTTCGGACAATCTGAAGCCGCTTGCTCCAAGAATACATGTAAGACCCTTTTAATATTTGAAGCGGATCGACAGGTAAAAATGGAAGACCATTTCAGATACGAAGCATCAAGTTAATGAGAAGCCGTTCATGTAACCTATCGACATCGTAACTCCGGGAAATGTTCTCTCTTTTACAATTGGTTAAGCGATCAGAAAGCAGAATTTGTGGGAACTAGGATCAGACTGACAGAAAGCACGCCAGTCTTTGACAAACTTACTCCAGGAAAAGCTGTCACGTTGAGGTAGGGTTGCAGGACAAACCCTTTTGCGCAGTCAGCACCCGCAAAGCCTCAATTGGAGAAATTGACAATAGAAATTTCCTTGGACAGCCGTGTAGTACATTCTCTCTAAAATTTCTTTGGATAAATTGCTACGTTCACACGTTTTCTAATCCTGAGAAAGCATGAAGCTGCAAGTTGTGTTTGAAGACAACGAATGGGGCTGCTGTCTAACAAGAAGCCTGCGCAAAGCTCTGCGAAGGGTTAACAGTGCTTTTCAAAAAAGAGATATGTTGATAGCAAAACGTTCAGGTGGAAGTTAGCATGAAGTCAGATTTCAAGCCAATATTCTGCAAACCTAGTTTGTCACCAAGTGTATTAACAGCACACTATTGTTAAATTACGATGAAGTTTCCACATCAGCAGGACGCAGAGAAAATACACTTTTTTAATCCAGAGCCAAATTATGCCTACACCCCAAGTTTCAAGAACAAAAGCACAAGATGCTGGTTTCAAGATCTCCAAGTTGTAATAGCAATTAGTAACTTGTAGCCTAATTGCCATACCAATAAGACGCAAGTTATAATTGCTAGTAGCAATTGTTAGTTTATTCATTTTCACAATGTACATAATTTTGTCGGTTGTCGCAAAAACTCCTGGCTTGATATGCTAATCTGAAAACTGATATTATTCGTTACTAACGAATAACGACGCACCTATTTGCTATCGCGGGCCACCTTGTCAGTTACAGCTGAGTAAGCGGGCCGCACAACATTTTAGTCATGCTATGAGACCTGTTAAAAACGAAAAAAATTGTTCATCAACAGAAACAAACAACAAACTGCTGGTTTCGCCTGAATGCTTTGCGGGCCGCACGAAATTATTTTGCGGGCCGCATGTTCGTCACCTCTGCGTTAGAGTAAAACTTGGATATTACGCTGAATGAAAATCTTGCTTTTCGCAATCTTTTACAGTATGTTGTAAGCGAAAATACATCGAACAAAACAGAACTGAACTGATGGAATTCTTTTGCAGAAATCACTTAGAACACGATAACGTTTTTGCTAGAATGACAAGACAAAAACAATAAACTTTTTATGATATAAAGCAAACTTTGATGTAAAGCGCGCTTGTTATAGAGCTGTTGACCTGCATTTGCGGATTGTAAGTAACCCTGATCTATATGACCCCAGATTGTTGAACATTACTGTGTACGGGTTGTACGATCGCAAGTTTCGAGAGAACGTGGCAAATATGTGGACTTCTCTCACAAGAAGACTGTGCAAGAGAAGATCATCTGCAGCTTTCAAGATAGTTGCCCAAGCTTTTGATGATCAATTGGAGCGAAAGAGTTCAGTGTCTAGAACTGAACACCACATCAGCAAGTTAAAAGCAGAAGGTTCTTTAAAAAATTAAACGGCATTAGTTGAAAAGTTGAAAAAGGATTGCTTTGAAGCAGCTAACGTTTTTGTACGTTCAGCAATGCAACCGGTCTAGGACAGTTCGGCGCTGCCGTTTCGGCGACGGGACGCTTCGGCGATGGTCGTCGCAAATGCATTATGCGAAAAAAATGTGTGTTTTTGAAATACTTTGTAGGTTAGACTGCAAAGCATGTTTGCTTCATAAGTGTTTTTGTTGTCATCCTGATGGCCAGTGGCCAGCGTAGTTTCCCGACCGTCCGGATTTTGGAAGAACTCAATGCGACCGTGACCACGTGTGTAAAGAAACATGGCTTGTGACGTTTATTTTTGCTGGCATGAGGAGTTAGTGAGTTTACACAAAAATTAAGCCTGGACAGCATCTATTGCTTGATCTTTCACGTAGATATAATTTTGATTGTATTTCACAGCTAATCTAAACATTGTTTTTTAGGCCGTTTTTGGGTGTCAAAATGGCACCCTAAAATTTTGCAATGACACCCTACATTCTGAAAGCCTAGATATGGTTTTGCCTTGTATTGAAGCGAAACGATTTGAGGAAAGCATGTTTTCCTGCACGTGTCTATTACAACAGACGGCTGCAATGTTATAGGACGACACAATTTTCTGGCGCAGAATTTGGGAGCGAAAATTGTCATGGGCACCAGGGGCGTAACGAGGTTAGATGGCGCCCGGGGCAAAAAACAAGTTTGGCGCCCCCGTGGTCGAACCTGAACTCTTTCGAAAGCAAATTTACTGTATTGAAGGAAGTACTTGTGTGACTGTTGGGACTTTTCGGCTGCTCCCGGAGTAATTCGGCGCCCCGCAGTGATTTAGCGCCCCCATAGTTAATTGGCGCCCGGGGAAATGCGCCCCCCTCGCCCCCTTCGTTATGCCCCTGATGGGCACCGCCTCGCTTCTGCCTCTTACTATACTGCCGCAAATTTGTACAGTATGGTGCACGAAACTGCGAAAGCACTTTAATGCAATTATGGAAGTGCTTTACTGTTTCATCTTTGCGATCGGCTTGCCTGGCGATGCATCAGACTACAATGAAGGCAAACGCTTGGCTGTTGTAGCGCGCATGGAAAACAAGGTGGTTGTCGAGTGAGGCAACAGTGAGAGCTAGGAGTGCGATTTTGGCTATTTCGGCAGCACTGAAGCAGCTGTCAGAAAATATAAATAAAGCAATGTGCGTTGTTTTGTTGCGACTTATTAAAACAAAAAATTCAACATGGTGCCTTTCTTTTGTCAACATTGGCACCTCACCTGACAGAACTGGGCAAAGTTTTTCATCTGGGATGTTTTGACTTTGCACAGATGAAAGCTTCCGAAGAACTGCGCATCAACAAGCTCTCTGATGCCGCTGCTAAATCAGAGCTTAAAGCTAATTGCGAAAAGTTTGATAGTGAATTGGGGGAACTTGGAACGCTGGATGGTTCGGCTGACTCGTTTGTGTCAACTGTCAAGTGGCATGGCGTTTCGGAAGGGTGCCGAAAGATTGGCAAATTGATCGTCCGTACACACAAAAATGGAGATAGGAGTGAATGAACCAACTACCGCGGAATCTCTTTGGTAAGCCTCCCAGGAAGAGTGTACGACAAGATGCCGCAAAAATAATTGAACCAAAGCTGGATGACATCCAGTGCTGTTTTCGTTGTGGCCGTAGCACTACAAAACAAAATGCCACTCTCCGGCAAATTTTCGAGAAATCCTGGGAGCATGTCAAAGACTTATGCACATGTTTTGTCGACCTGGCCAAAGTATATGGCCGGGTTCCTCGTAAAGAGCTTTGAGGGGTGAACGTCAAGTAACTGTATTCTACTTCAGAAAATATGTCTCTGTCAACGGAGTTCAATCACAACCGTTCGGCGTTGGTGTTGGACACCGTCAATGGTGTGCGCTGTCACCACTCCTCTTCATAGTCTATACCAGGGTTCTCCACACTACGGCCCGTGGGACAAATCCGACCAGCGAAGCCATTTCACTCGGCCACAAAACACGTTTGCCAATAATGAAAAAATAATATATTTACGAAAAATGTGTTGCTTTGGTAGAATGTGACATATCCCGAAAAAATCACATTACACAAAATGTGTGGCCCTCGAACTGCTGTGCAATAGCTTATGAAGTCCTCTCCCAAAAGCTGTGAAGAGCCCTTGTCTATATGAATTGGATAGACAGTCACAGACGCGTTGACAAGGGCGTCACTGTTGGGAGCTGCAGGGTGAACCATTTGCTTTTTGCGGACGAATTGGTACTGCGTTCGTGGATCTTCTCAACAGGGTCTTCAGCACGCATTTTATCGGTTTCCTGCTGCGTGCGACCAAGCAGGAACGAAAATCATCTCTGAAAAGATTGAGGTATTATGTCTCTTAAGACGCCCAAGGCAGTGTTTTCTGCAAGTGAGCGGAAATGCACTGCCGCAGGAGGAGACGTTCAAGTACTGTACCTTGGGCTGTATTTTCAAGCGTCGAAAGTCGGGATTGATACGCGGATTGGTAAAGCAAACTCAGTTCTGCGTGAGCTTTATTGCTCTATGGTAACGAAACGGGAGCTTTCAAAGAACGCAAAGCTTTCGGTTTTCAAATGGGTCTTTCTTCCGAATTCCGGTCCTCACCTGTGGTCATGAATCTTAGGTGACGACTAAAAGAATACTGTCAAAAGAACGACCGGCAGAGATGGGATATTTGCGAAGAGTTCTCAGTGTGACACTTCGTGACAAAGACCACAGGTCTGAAATCCGTAAAGCCCAGGATGTCAAGCCATTTCTCCGAATCGAGAGATCCCAGCTATGCTTGTTCGGCCATGTGTCCAGAATGTCCCAGGAAAGAATGGCGAACTTAGTCCTTCAAGCTACAGTCTACACTACACCCACAACAAAGCGGCCCAAATTCGTCAAAGGACCAGGTGGAGTGACAACATCTCTGACCTTGCTTGGTCCTGTCTTCGTGTGGAGCCAGCAGAACTATCAGAAATTGCTGTTGATCTTGAGGTATTACGAGTCCTCCTAGGGCTGCTGGCCCCGTGAATCTCCCCAAAGGAAAAGCGGGCACGAAGATGAGTAAATGAATGAGCATGCACGTCAACATATTCGAACTTTGCTATTTATGAAATTGTCTTTGCTTTGTTTGCCGAAAGTGAATGTCATATTGAAATAATTCAGCATATTTTGAAGGAAACTTGCCTTTTTGTGAAAATGAGTTAAAAGTATCAGACATGGAAGAAAAAATGGTGTTGATACCCTAAAGCTCCACCACGACACCCTTTCAACAACCTTAAAAAAACACTGAATCTAAGAATATATTATACTTTCTTGCCATGGGTTGCCTGTCGGTGTACGATTATGCTGTAATGGCACTTCCAAATCCATGATATGCATCATGAGTCGCAATAAATGCAGCATAATTGGAAAGATCTGGCACAAGTGCTAGACTGACGCTTGCTCTTACACGCTTCCCAGACGACAGCAGTGCGAAATTTTTCACTTTGGTGACATTCCAAAGGAAAACACATTTCACATTTCATCGCCGAAACGTCCATCGCCGAAACGGCGGCGCCGATCTGTCCCATTCCAAATGCAACTGCTGTAAACTGTGCAGTTCAAAAAGTGCTTAACGTTTTTTTAGATCAATCAAGTTACTGCAATTTATTTTGTTTGCTCGCAACATGCACTGAAGACACCGCATCGCAAATACGTTTTTCTCATCAAATTTTCCTTGTTGTGTTAAGAAGTAATGAAGCTGGTGTGAATAAGAGTTTTATTCCAACACAATTAACTTCAGTTTTAACTTACTGCATGTTTGTTAAAGTGTTGTCTACTCCAAGTGCAAGTTTGTTTCCAAAGAAATCAACCATGAACATCGTCAATGTGTTAAATTTTATGAGGCACTAGCCTTTATTGTAAGCTGTGTGGTGCTAGTACTCACAGAGTTTTTCAACACTTATCCGACAACCTTTCGCTTATTCTGATACCTCACAAATTCCGCTCATCAACAGAACTGCAGCTTCGTATTCCCTGTAGATATTGCTTACGAAACTGAAGATTATTATTGTTATAGGTTTAATGGCACTTCCAAGTTCTAACTGCGCGGTTTTGTAGTGCCACGACTTCCTTTTGTGATTTCTTTTTGTAGTGCTCGTCCTGTTTGATGGAGAAATGTTATTGCGAATGGAATCGCTCTGGTGTCTTTCAGTAAAGTAGTCCAGTAAACGTTAATACTGAGATATTGGACGGATTCTTATAGTTTGCGTCTTGCTTCTGCGTATTTGCCACACTGCATTAGAAAATGCTCTACCGTTTCTGGAATGTCACATGTGTCGCATAAGCCATTGGGATGCAAAACTATTCTAGGCAAATGGAAATGGCGCCTGCAGTGCCCCATGGTAATCGGAACATTGCAGTGGAAATGGGTGTCTTGGGTTGAGTTTTGTCAATACCTGGGCAAAACATCTTGTAAGTTATTGCTTTGCTGGCGTTTCTGTACAGATCGTTCCAAGTCTTGCCAATTTAGCGGATTCGTCCCCAGATTAGGCGGCGAATCGTGAGCGGCAGCGGCGAAAAAAGTTTTGCGGCGGCAAAAAAGTTTAGTGGATCTGCCGGAATTCTGCCGTGACGTCCACCGCGGACAATGCACTCTTTCAACTTGGTTACTCATTTGATTACATTTTTCTGCTTTTTCACATCAATAAGATTCACTTGGTAAATGCCTGAACCGAATTGTAATGCCCGAACAGGAAAAAAATTTAGTTGGGTCTTTACGTAAAGCACCCGGCATTTTGGCAGCTTATTCTACTTCATGTTTAAACAAATCTTAAATAGAAAGCATAAAGAAAATGAAAACAAAATCTTGCATTCGTAAAAATAAATATTAATTTCAATTCTACAACACATGTTATATTTAGCGGGAAAATATGGCGGAAAAATCGTAAAAAAATCTTACATTCAATGTATGAGACATATTTCATTTAGCGGCGAAATCTCGCGGAAAAAATCAACGTAGAATATATTGGGGAAACATTTAGCGGAATTTGGCCGATCAGAGGTTTAGCTGTGAAGCGCGTAAGAGAGTCGGTAACACTGATCGTTTCACAACTGTAAGCAATGATCGGATGTCAACGAGCAAGGCTTGGACTAGCAAAGCTGGATACAAGCTTTTTAATAGGCTACTTCAGGGTGAATTGCAGCGGGCATGGTTGAAAGTTAGCTAAGAAATCAACGGTGGGATTGCCAGGGGTTCCCTGATGAGCCGGTATCCACATAATCTGGACCTTGACCCCTCTGTGCTGAAGCTCATTATTTACGAGTAGTATTTTGTTAACGAGTCCATGTTTTCTTCAGTCGGCTTTGTTAATGGATTGCAGAGTTCCCAAAGTGTCTGTTAGGATCACAGTCCTACACACACTGGTTGCGGACAGCTAGTACAGGGCACTGAGAATGGCATATAGTTCCGCAATGAACAGAGATGACCGACAATTTACTTTGTTTTATATTGTATTGTTGTATATATACTCCGCTTCCTGCTTTTTTTAGATGTTTTGGACCCATCCGTATACACATACACAAAATCTGGATCGTTGTTATACAAATGAAGAAGAGCAGTTCTTTTTACATATTTCAGGGTTTTGCGATTCAAGTATGCGTGCTATTGAAAAATCGATGGTATTCTTGCAGACAGAGAAGCCGTGGTGGAATATTAGATATTTTCAGGGGATTAACGTTGAACTTATCTGGGGGAATTTGTCATGTTGGAATTTTGAAAGATCGGGGTATCTGTATAAAGCTCATGCAATAAGTCTGCAAAAATCTGCAATCAGCGACAAAGTAGGTAAAAAGAGTCTTTTTTTTCATTTTTTGATATAGCGTATGAACCAGCGTTTCTGGTTCATACGTTATGCCCAAAAAATTCCAAATATTTCAGGAAGTACCTAGGGAACTTAGGGGATTTCCCTAACTAATATTCAATCATTTTTGCCATAACTTTTCAACCAGAAGCAGTAGAATCTCAATCAAACCTTTTTAAGACTCGTACTATAGCCTAGAATCTATTTAAAACCAGTAAAGCTTTGAGCCACAAAATCGGCTGTATTGTTGAACTCCATCGGGATGTCGACGTTATCCAGTGTTTTGACAGACCTGTCAAAACATCCTGTAATTATGTAAACATGGCCAAAAAGGCCGACAACCCACACTGAAATTTTTTTTTAATTCTAAGCTACAAGCCTTTCCCCATCTATAGAGGGTTTGAACAGCTCTCTAGCTCAAGCTTCTGGCGAGCTATGTCCATTTAGAATATGGGTGTAATCCACCCCAGGTTAAGGTTTATGGGTGCAGAAATTTTTACCAAATCTTGTTTTTTGGCCCATAATGTTGGCTCCAGATATGCTGGTAAGTCAACCAAGTGCTCTTAAAGTCGCGGATTTTAGCCTGGTTTCCAAAAAAAAACTTGAGCCAAAAATGGCTGATTGGATATGCGGCCAGGGCCGGGTAAAAGTGGCCAAAAAACGCAAAAACACCCCCACTTGTGACGTCCCCCACAGAGAACTCCAAACACAAAACGAAAAAAAATTGTTTTTCAAAGTAAACTAGAAGAATTGCCGAATCCGTTGAGGGTTTGAACAGCTCTCTATCTCAATTGACTGGCGAGTTGTGGAGTTGCAAAAAGTTGCGGAGTCTGGTCAAAAAAGTGGCCGTTGTGGGCCTGAAAGGTTAATTGTTTTCCAAACTGTTGAAAGCTTGGTGTTACTATTGATTAAAATGCAGTACGTACGCTATGTTGATGGTTTAGCTTCCAGTATTATTTTCCTGACTTTTGCTCTGAGTCTTTTGAAAATTATTATATCCAGTTGGCTTCTAGTGCGCCTCTACGAGCTAAAGCATGCTTTTTAGTTATTACGGCAACTTCGCAGTCTTGTTCCACCAAGGGATGGAAATTTTATTGAAAGGTTTAGTCGGTGGTATCGTGACAGATGCGGCCTCAAGTAGGCTAGCTTCGAAAGCTGAATATGCTGGACTGACAGCAAGACAATTAATGTTAATGGAAGGCAGCTTGTGTTCACAAATTCTGCTGAATTCAGGCAGTTGGGTTTTTGAAAAATTCCTTCGGAGCACGAATGTGGTGATCGTAGGTTGTGCATGTTTGAGGTGGATACTGGTGATCGATTGGTCACTACCTAAAAACACATTCATGACTTCGGCCGAACAGTTACTAACAGTGAGTCCGAGACTTTACACTACTAAACTAAGATCTAGTATGTTCCACAAACCTGAACCTACGTGAGAGAAATCAGTGGGAGTAGATATATTAAGCACGACGTAATCGTTGCTTTCAACAAAAGTAACCAAGGCCTTCTCGCTTGGATCCGTTCAAAAGTTTCCCCACATTTAGAATATTTACGTATAATACCTTTCCTGTCCGGGCCATTTGATGCAATACTGCCACATCAAGTTTATTACTTGGGGGATTGTATACATTAAAACTGTGCACGATGTTGATTTGAATACCCATAGTTTCCATGCCATTTTGTGAGGGTATAGTCACCTTCAAGCTGCGGAGTTTTTGATGCAGATACAGAAACCCTCCTCTTTCCTAGGTGCGGGGTCCGGTCCTTGCGTAATAAAGTGCGTTGATATTCAAATTAAGATGAGTTTTCTGCACACAATTTAGATCAGGCAATATCTCAAGGTTAGATAAAAACTACTTAAACTCAGGAAATTTTCTGTAAATTAATCTGCAGTTCCTTTGCAAAATGTGGGCAGCCATTACGTAGTGAGTGTTCTCAAAAATTTTGCATTAACCGGGAACCCCATTTGCTTCCCGATGCGTCAGTAATAATTTTAAAGATATCCAGTGAAAGGTTCTGTTCTTTTGCCAGCAATGCCTGGTTTATCACATCTGCGAGAAATGTTAGGAACAACATTAGATTGCCTGATGTGAAATTATAAGTTTCTGTACCAATGAACCAATCCATAAATGATGGCTACCAAATGGCTCCATAAATGATAAATGATAGCTCCATAAATGTTGGCTAACTGGTATTTGCCTGACTTCGGGTACAAAACTCCGCCCGGAAAGGTTGGCTCCACATGCACCCACATTGGGAGTCAAAGATGTTGCAGTGTTTTAAGTTTTTTGCAAGCCTCTGCATAAGAAACGTTGGAAATAGTCTTTATTTCGATAACTTCTGATTGCTTTTTGTAATGTAGACACTCGTTATCTGCTGCAGAATGGTTGCCTTTAAAATTTGGGGCAGCTTTTTTCAGAACTATCGCAGCTTTTCCTATTATGTTCTCCTTCAATTTTTCGCTGTACATAGCCATGCCGATTACATTTAAAACACCTCAATATTTTGGGTATGTATTGCTTCACTTTGAATTGTAGATAACCCACTCCCTCCTCCTTAGGTAGTATCGGCAGATTGAAATGTAAAAGCACAGCACGGGAATTGCGCATCCCTCGTCCTTGAACTGAAATCTTTTCAATTGGGTAACTGGATAGCTCAAGCGGTACATTATATATTACTCCTTTTGTGCTGGCTGTTTGCAGTAGTGAAGCCAGGGCCGGTATAAAGATAGCTGTACCATCGGTTAAGAAACCCAGGACCAACAAGCCTCAAACTTCTAGGATGTTGCCACACCCAAATAAAATAAGAAGGCTGCCATTATGCAAAGTGATTGAATGACTGGCACACCCCAATACATATCCTCAGACGGTGATCTATTAAAATTGGACTATAAGATTTCAGTGGTTTGCCAGAGACGCTCTTCAAAACTTCCACTGTGTTGTCTATGCTCGTGCCAGACAAGCCTTTCGTCATATGTTATTGGAAGCCTTTCTTTTCCCTCGTTATGACTTTATCTGTAGGCTCCCTAGACTGGGCTGGAGACGTTCAATGATGGACCACTACCTAGCCGAAAAGATAAATTTATGGACTACAAATATCTCCGCAGCGAAGAAACTACAAGCAATCCTCTCAACTCGACACCAAAACAGGTCCGCACACCTCCGCTACCAAACGCGAAACCCCAGTAAACTGATGGAAGAGATCGCACAACTGAGCGAACAGACTTCACTTCTGACATGCGCAGTGGCGTGCAGAGGTCTAGTGATACCCGGGGCGACTGCTTGGTTAGATGCCCCCCTGCTAAATTCTAGTATTGAGCAGTGACTCAAGCTTATGGTGGTGATTGTTGCTGGATATACGCTGTTTGTGACGTTACAACATGACGTCATAATCACGTTTGCAAACCAATGTTTTGGCGAAGTTTGTTGACACAACATGCATATTCAGGGACGCCGGAGCAGCGGTAGGGCAGGCGGAGGAGTAAAAATATTGAGGGCAATGGAAACTTATCAAAAACTAAAAAAACGTTATCAACTATGTTTGTTTCTGTTCATCAACAATGTTGACCTCAAAAATAGTAACAGAAATTATAGAAAATCATTCTGAGTTTTCTGGATGCCCGAATAGCTACGATAAATTTATTTCAAGTCGATCTTGATAAACAATGAAATTAGCTATGATACTGTTATGAAAAGGCACCTCCGCCCCCGTTGAACCCCTTTTAAAAGGGCAGAGGGGGAAATGCTCCCGCCATGGCTCCATTCTTCGGCGTCCCTGTGCATATTATTCTACACGCACTCTCTTTACTCGTTGTAGGCTACAATGTGTCACTGTAATGAACATATTATATCAGCGGTCTCCTGAGACAGGGCAGTTCACAACTGCAAAAATATCCGGCAACGCGTTAAAACAGAGGAGCAGAACACACTCAGTGCTACTTCAGCGCAGTTCACAACTGCAAAAACACAAGGCTGAGCGAATGTCTCGACGAATAGCAGTCGACCAGAATTGACCGCCGGCCACGGTATATTAGTGGCTGCTGTCTGATGCTAGAACGCCGGTATGGTTTTCGCGCTGGCGCTTGAGTGGGCAAGGCGTTGTTTTAAAAAGGCTCTGGATGGAAAACCTTGCAC
>JGI24159J19872_10007695_pt1 | contig 14116 bp, 10 predicted proteins | sample Ectturendosymbi4_FD_19872 | JGI IMG/M metagenome (IMG submission 19872) | reverse complement strand
AAAAACAATATCTCGGGATACTGAGCATGTTACAAACTTCCATAAACAATGTCAAAATTTTGCAGAGAAGTGCCACACTACATCGCATCGTACAGAGAAGTGCCACACTACATCGCATTTAACAGATTAACAAAATCACGGTAACGGGGGAAAACGGACAAAGAAAAACAGGCGTCGCGGCTGGACCTGGTCAAGAAAAGTGTTGATGTGTTAAAATTGAAATAGCATATAAGACATAAATGTTGTAGTAAATAAGGTAGCCTGTACTTTAGTGAGAGCAAAATATTTTTCTCAAAATTTCAGCCCCCCCTTAAAAAATTCCTGCGTGCGATCCTAATGATAACGTTATTACTTGAATGTTCTGATATCCTTTGTAATAAAAATAAATGATTGTAGAAGTATGTTGTGGTCCTTGAGGATAATTTATATTGTATTTTATTTGCTGACAAGTTTTATTAAAAATTAAACACGTATTTTCTGTTTCAACCATATATTTTCTTTATGGTTTATCTTTCGTAAAAATTGTGCCTACAGTATATCTTATATTCAAATTATTGAAAAGGGCACACAGTGAAACTATAACATGAGCGCCATTTTGAGTAGATACGCCACTGCACCAAACTGGTGGCAATAGATCTTCACATTGTCACTGCTTCTGGAATCTCAGTTATAATCATAACATGCTTTATAATGTCATTTTTCAATCCAGTCCTGATATTCAAAATTACATTTACCAGATCTGCACTCATTCTGTTGTTCAATTTTGATTTCACAACGTTTATCTGGCCGATTAGTCGTTCCATTTCTGCATTAGAGTGTGGTATTGGCTACATAATATGCGCTGAGCAAAACCAGCCAGTTTTTCGTGTGGGTTTTCTCCGATCGCCTTTGCATGCAAGCATATTCCAGACCAATATGCTACTATGTCAGTAACATTTTGCCAACGGACAATTATTAAATTCTGCAGCTGGTATTCAATTTTCCCGATGACATCACTTTCTGTCCCAAATTTATCCAAAAACTAAATTAAAGGTCCTATAATGTTTCATAAGGCATTTGAAACAGACATCAATTACATTTCCTTCATTGTATTGGAATGAGTTGGTACCCTGTACTTTCGTAAGTAGGCACAAGGTGAAGTTGGCACATCGTTTGGATTTCTCACGGATTCCACGTCTGACTCAGAACAAACTATGTCTCTTATCAAAGTTTCAGTTTCATAACCTAAATAAGGTCTAGCATTCAAAACATCAACTACATGACATATCAACGGTTGCAGAGTACTTGTTCTTGTTGGTACAATGATATGTTGGAACAGACTGTTGCAAACGACGAAAGACTGTCCAAAAACTTGCTTAGATTTTCCTTAAAACGCCGAAACCAGACATATATCATTGCAGGGAACACAGCTGATACTTGGGGTAAATATCTTTAAAAAAACTAAAAACAAACCAAAAAATAAACTATAAATTAAATCTCAAAAAAACCCCGAACGATTGCAAAATGAACCAGATTTGATTTTAAAAAGACTAAAATGGCAACACTGTACATGTTCGCAATTGCATGCTCCATTGCACAAGCAGTGTTGTGAAAATACATGTCAAGCGAAATTTCTGACTTGCGCAATTTCTGACTTCACGCCATGTACACATGCACAGAGTAATATTCTACATATCAAATACGTTGAGAAAACTGATGATTAGGGCTTAAGGATTCGTGTTTAGGTAAGTGTGTCGGGTTAGGGTTTGGGTTTGGTTGAGAAAAAGAAAAATAATTGAGGTCAAAGACTAAGTCCAAACATTTTCAGTGGTTACAGTTATTCCGGTAGTGTAGCTTGTTGTGGGTGTCTGACATCTAAACAAAATGTTTTAATTTACACAAAACACATCAAAAAAGTAATTGCCAAACTTTATTTCTTTATTTTGAGAAGTAAAATGACTGAGAACTAATAACAAATCAGAAATTTCGCAGAGGTCAGAAATTTCGCTTGACACCGGCCATTTTGTCAACAGTGACAAATCTAGGTTGCATTCGTATGCGCGTATTTAATGGCACTGGATTCTCAAAAAACATAAAAAAAACATTTTTTTGACAATGCATTCATTTTTCGTGTTATTTTCTTTACAATTTCATGAAGCTTCCACAATGGTTGGTTTAAAAAATTTTCAAACATTGTATAAACGTACACTTGTGAGCGTATAGTCTAAGTCTATAGCAATGTGTCTCAATCGCGGTTCTGAGGGCCGCATGCGGTCCCCAAGCACTCTTTTCGCAGCTCTCAGCAGTCTTTCAACAAATCCCTAATATCTTGTGTAATAGACTTCGTTCTGCAATAAAACAAAGTGTGTCAGTTGACTTGTGTTAGAAAATTTTAGTGCGGTTTCCTAACAAAATCGTAGGTCTGGATTTGGCTCCCTTCAGCGAAAAGATTGAGAACCACTGGTCTATAGCCCTATACTAAGCCTTAGCAAACTAACCTACTTTAAAAATGAAAAATGGTAACCGCAGCGTTTAACGTGAACGGAAGCGTTTTTTTAAACTCCAAAAAAAGAATGCACTTGGTAAAATTCCAATTTTATATGTTAGCCTATATATCAATTTCTGAACTGAAACGTCTTTCCGCACAATTTGGTGGTATTTGCTTTTCCACCGTAGTATTACCTGTATGAACACCATAACACAACTAATAATTCTTGCTTGCTACATTCACTTCAGTTTGCAACAAGTATTTTCTAGCTCACCTGAAACTCTTCAAAAAATTTCTCACTACCTTATGGAATACTGAGACTGGCTGAGAGATAACCTGGCTGAGGTTGATTCGCTGTCCCTTGCTTGAGCCAGTTATAGTCCGCTGATGAAATAATGTGTCTATTCAGAGCAGCCCGCGTGATTTTGAAAGGTTCCATAGTCTCTGCATATTCACTGTCGTCCTGTCCATTTCTATGATTTTCCTGCATTCTGCCTGCAATAGTTTACGGCAAGCCCGTGACCATCTTGGCACACAAGGCGAGGCGAAGAGTTTTCTGAGAGGGGCACAAATTTGTTAAACTATGTCCAACACATTTTTCCAAGGGGGGAGAAAAATTTTGCAGGGATTCTCCCCCCCTGCGCCACCCCCGGTTACGGTCCTGGCTTACGGTAGTAGTTCAGACAACAACCCCATCTACGGTTACAAGGTTAATTGCCAAAATAAATGCTCATGCAGATCACGTTTAGGACGACGGAAGATGCTAAGTGTGACTAAACCAGGGATCTCAAACACGCGCCCCGCGGGCCACATGTGGCCCGCGAGGGCATTTTGTGCGGCCCGCGTTGCTTTATGGGAATTTTCAAATAATTAACATATACGTTATTTAGTTTATCCAACGATGTTTGAAAGTGCACGGACAGCGAGTGAACAATTTTTTAAACGAACGTAGACGCGCGGCTAGAAATTATTTTCCCAGGGGCGTAACGACGGGGGGCAAGGGGGGCACAATTCCCCAGGTGCCGGATGATTATGGGGGCGGCGAATCACTGCGATGGGCACCAATTGTCTGCTGGGGGCGCCGAAAAGTCCCAAAAATTTCACAAGTACATTCTTCAATACAGGAAATTTCCTTCCGAAAGACCTCAGGTTCGAACATGGGGGCGCTAAACTTGCTTCTTGCCCCGAGTGCCGTCTAACCTCGTTACGCCACTGTGCAGTGGCGTATGTAGGTATGGCAGGCATGGCACGTGCCATGGGCGCCACTTCGACGGAGGACGCAAAACTTGCTTGGCAAAAATTAAAACATTTTATGTATAGTTTCTTAAAACCTCTATTTTGTGCCCCATGCCAGGGACGTAACAAGGTTAGATGGCGCCCGGGTCAATAAGCAAGTTTGGAGTTTGGCGCCCTCATGTTGGAACATGAGGTCTTTCGGAACCTAATGTACTGTATTGAAGAAAGTAGTTGTGACACTGTTGGGCCTTTTCGGCGCCCCACGCAGTGATTTTGCGCCCCCATGGTGATTCGGCGACCAGGGAATTGTTCCCCCTTTCCCCCCTTCATTACGCCCCTGACCCATGCATTCATAAACTGCAAAGCTGCATCAACACCCTACCTAAAGCATTAAGTTGGGCGTGTTACGCCAGCACCAGTGAACGTTATGACAAAACTGTGGTATTGTTACCATAGTTTTGTCATATTTTTTGTTCTTGTTACTACTGCGGCCCATTACGACTGTATGAACTTCTTCGATGGCCACTAGTGTCCAATGAATAGGCTGAATAGAATGCTCCAGTCCAGAGTCTAAGGTAGAGAACATTAGTTAGTCATCGAAAAATTAGCAGTTAGTATCATTGTCGTACTAGTTGAGCAAAAATGTTAACTCATGCAAGAGATTTATTAGTCTTATTTAGAGCTAGCTTTTTCTGTCCGAATTTGGCTTTCAAATTTGGCTTTCTGTTCGATGTCTAAGGCCTTGTGAAAAGGTCCTGACTGTGAGAAACTAACATACACGTGTTCAGTTCAGATGTAGATGACAAGCAATTACATGAGAAGTGTCTAGATTGCAAAATGCAGGTTTGAAGTGGTATAACGTAGAATTATTGCGTCCTGAAGTCCTCCTGACATTCTTCGAATTGCTTTGTAAATAATGCTGAGGATGGCAGTCATACAGTATTTACTGCAAGCTGCAAACGATCTTTCAGTAAACTGAAACTGGTCCTTTCATACCTCTGGGCCTCATTTATTAACAATAAGTCAGGGAAGGTTATGTGATATAGCTTTGATGAGAATAGAAAGGGACGAAACAGCAAAAAGCTTACTTTGATGAAATCATAGACGAGTTTGATTCGATATTGGCACGGAAAATCAGGCCCGTAACCAACTTGGGACACCAGGGTGGCGAATAGTTTTCTGAGAGAGGCCCAAATTTTTAAAACTATGTCCAATATTTTGCAACTACGCTCAACACATTTTTCCAGGGGGGACGAAAAATTTTGTAGGGGGGTGCTTCGCCCCCCATGGTTACAGGCCTGCGGAAAGTGTTGTTTTCTTTTAATTAGCATTTTTGTGTAATTTAACCGGAAAAGGCTGGATATGTTTACGTCTTGATGAAATTGTGTTTTTCGAACAGAAGTGATACATGACTTGCATTAAATATCACATTTCACAATTCGGATTGAATGTGTTTCGTTTTAAAAGAAATTGTCGTTTGCAGTTGCAATGTGTGGTTTGATTTTTTTTTTTGATGGGTTTGATTTACAAATTTGTCAGGCAACACTATGTAGACTTATAGAGTGTATACGATAAAATTATTATTTGAATGTGTTGATGTTCATCAATAATAAAACTAAATGAATGACTATAGAAGTATTTTGTAGTCGTTATTGATAATTTATATTGCATTTGCTAAAAAGTTTAAAGCAAAATTAACACAAAATTTTCCGTTTCAAAAATTTTCTTTTCTTTATGGTTTGTCTTTTGTAAAAATTGTGCCTATATTTACTATTTAAATTATCAGTAAGGGCGCACATTTAAATTTTGCCATGGGCGCCACTTTGCATAGATACGCCACTGCTCATGAGGCAAAATATAGAGACTATCTTTTTGATATGAGTTACTTGGAAGCTTTCGGAGTGTACACAGGAGTCGGAGTTGATGTTCAAAATTTTTCGGAGTCGGAGCAGGACCAGGTGTCTCAAAGCGAGAAGCAGGAGCGGAGTCGGTGTCTGAAAAATGTGACTCCGCTCATCTCTGGTTCCTGTTGAAGGTAGAGGTAATGCTACAGATTTATTTTTGTAAAATGTCCTACAACTAATGAAGAATTTTAAATTTCTTGTTTATTAACAATTTGGCTTTTTTTACCCGGTTTGGATTTTTTTAGACCATGGTTTGGCTTTTTTTCTCAAGAGATGTCTGGCAACCCTGCGCAAGTTTGGCAACCTGCCTCTGCAGGCAAACGAGCGGACATGAGTGAACTGGAAGCTCACCACCAGTCCCGTCGCCATAAGGGTTTTGGTGGGCTAACCCCCCAAAAAGTGCTCCAAGTCCTCCCAAGTTGAAATGTGAAACACTGTAAATCAGTGGAGTTGTTAAATTTTAGAATATCAAGTTCCCCCCGCACAAACGTGAAGCCCCCTTATTTAAGATTTTCTGGCGACGGTTCTGCTCACCACTGCATGACACCAAAACAATGAACCTGGCTCTTGTGCAGTTTGAGCGTCACAGCGGCAAATAAACCGTTATTGCAAGAAATAAATCAATTAATCGGAATTGAGCTGCTGACGTCAAGTTTTCTAGAAAATTTTGATTCTTAGTCCCAATTTCCAGGAGGGGCAAATGCACGTGGTTTTGATGTACGACGAGTTCTAAAGTGCTTGCTTGAGTTCAGTGTAAAAGCGTACCCATGATAGTCATTCTTTTCGCATTTTGCATGTTCAGCAACAATGTTGACCTCAAAAACAATAACAGAAATTGCAGACAAACACTTTGCATTTTATGTTTGCGCGTTTTGTTTGAAGTCGATCTTGATGAATCATGAAATTACTTATGATACTGTTATGTAAGGGCACTTGTGCCCCTGTTGCCCCCCCTTTCAAAGGGCACGGGGCAGTGCCCCCGTAATGAACCCCCGTTCCGGCGTCCCTGTCTACCAATGTTGTCTTTTAGCCTAACGCGCTCACTAAGCACACAAGCAAACCATTTAGGCTTCACCAAGCCATCTAATCACTCGTTACAATATACAACCATACGCTTGAAGCAGCTTCGTTGCATCATAATCAAAATTCCTAATGATTACACTTGCAGGCAGCTGATTGTGCGTTGTCCTAGCGTTACCTAACTAAGAACGTCATAAAAAGAAGTATATTTTTGATGAAGAAGTTGTAAAAGTTTTCATCTTGAAAAAGTGTTGAAACAGATTTCTGATCAGGAATTTTACCTGCTAAACCTGCCAAATGGTTGGTAAAATCCTGCTAGAAAATCAACTGAATGCTAGGTTGAAAATTTTACAGCTAACAGTGAGAAAATCCTGCTAGGCTTATCAGTATTTCAGCTAAAATGGCAACACTGCTGACCGCAATCTCATGTCTCTTGTTACGTGACTGTGCACATAAAATCAAACAAGAAATTCTGCATACAGAGAGCGCACAATTGAAAATCCCCGTCTACTACTTACGGTAAATTTAGCAAAATACTGACTTCCTAGACTGAAAAAAATCTGTCTAATGTAATAAATAAGATTTATTACCCAAGACCGCGGGGCCTCAAAAGCGCGGGGCCCGTGGCAGTTGCTACATTTGCTACTATTGTTAATCCGACTCTGTGCAAGAGTACTCCCTGTCCGCGGTAAAATTGACAAGCATTGACCGGTCCACGGTTACAAAAGGGTTGGCGACCACTGCTATCTTTCAAACACTTATTGTAGATATAAAAGATTGTTTGGGACACCCGTAGCGTTTTCAGTTATGTGTAGCTTGTGAAAAATGGGACCTGTCTTTTTGGACCTGCTTCAAACTTTTTGTGAATTAATGATATAAGGCGATTTTAAGCTGTGGTGATTCCCTGAAACATCGCATAGTTCGACCACCAAAAATAGCAACTTTCTTGGCTTAGAAAAGGTAACCACTTTTGTGTGATACCCAACGATTGTCGCAGAGAAGCTGGGGTATTTAAACAAGTGAAGACTTTTTGACGCCCCCTTATTTGACTGCCCCCCCAAACGCCTGGTCTGGATCCGCCACTGAGGGCAAGTGTGATGCCCATATGAGAGCCGTCTAACATTGGAGTTTCCAACGTGACTTGGTAGGGTTGCCAGATGACCGCTATTTCACTGGTCTGGCCGGTATTTTACTACTAATTCAACAGAGGCCGGTGAGAAGCCGTTATTTTCAAAATCTGTACCTGAAGCCGGTATTTTGAAAATAAATGCATTGGAGTAACTCCAAAAAGAACTAAAGCAGAACTTCTCAAATTTTAATTACTCTAGTAGTGACACTTGTCAGGATGGTTCCTTCAGCGAAGTTTATTTATGTCCACAATAGGGCAAATTATTGTTACTTGTAACTTAAACAATGCTCGTAGTTTCTTTGTTTTCTCTGTTCCTTTGTTTAGTCATTCTCACCACACTCTTGCGTGATCTGTATGAGCATTTTTGGCTATTAACTGTGAAATCAGGGTAGGTGGAGTTGTTGTCTGAACTACTACAGGCTATTGCAGAAAAATACAGGAAAATCATAGAAATGGATAAGAAGAGAGTGGCATTGTAGCGACTAGTGAAACTTATACACCGCTGCGTAAAATAGAGAGATTGACAAATTGTACTCTTATTAAGTCTTACCAGTTTTCGTTCATTCAGTGTTTTCTTAAAGTTCTTTTCGTACAAAGCAGTTTTCATCTTGAATGCGATTAATGTACAAAGATTAATCTCTCGATCGGATAAAGTTTTTACCTCAACTAATATTACTATCGCCAATGGCAAAGATATGGATAGGCTGTGCTTGAATGCGCAGTGTTCACTAATAACTACAACTTGGCCTACGCCTTATTTTATTATTTTTTCGATGACAAGATTTTTGTCGCTGTTGTCAAAAAGGCCGGTATTTTTACAAAACACATCTGGCAATCCTACCACTTGGCTGTGCCACATTCCAGAAAGTGTTACAACAGAAAATTTGTAAACATCGAGTGGTCCTTTTTGTATTAGATGGTTGAAAAAAATTTTATGACGAACTTTTTCTTTACTGCGCCAAAGAAGTGATTCCCATTAGAGTTTGCGAATAAAACATGTCGCAAATTCTTATGTTGTATGATTTCGTTTTCACGGCAGTTTTTTTTATCTTATAAACCAATGCTAACGTTGCTTCCTCTATGGTATATTGCTTTGCATTCTGAAAATATGGCTGTTGTTATGATAAACGGAAATTACAAAATGCAATCCACGGATCGAAACTTTTCTTAATCTTTGTATTTTCAACCTTGCAGTTAAAGTGGTTTAAATACATTGGTAGTTATCATAGGTGAATGTGAAATACTAGACCACAAGAATAAGGAATATTCGACATGCATTTTGTAATCATGCTTATAGCAGACCTTACTGCACGATTCTGTAGGGTTCTTAACCTGCATCAGGACAATGCTTGTTCCTAGAATTAGATAGGCTACGAATGTGTCGATTGTAGCGCTGGATAACAGTGACATGAGTATTTTTCCAGTTCCCATTTTCTAGTGCTTGAAAGGTCAGTAGGTTATTGCAAAAGGTATTACACTTCGTTGGATATAGGCAAAACAACATACCGTAGAGGCAAGATTAGTGATGATTTATAACATAAAAAGACTGCCGTAAGATACTGAACATGCAATAATGAATTCACAACGTGGTTCATACGCAGGGCCGGATTAAATGAACGTGAGGCCCCGGGCAAAGTAGTGACCGCGAGCCCCCCTAAATGCTTAGCGCAACTGCGTAGGGTTGCACGTGCCTTCGTTTCAACTTTGCAAAAGCACCGGCCAAAAACGTCAAAACTGATACGATTTGGAAGCCTACACTTCAGAGACATTTGGGGGTGATCATGTACAGCGGTTTGTAACTTCGTATGTGGTTAATTTCTTCAAATAGAAAGATTATTGCAAAAAAAGTGAATGGTGAATTACAGGAACGTTTCGCTGCGTTGATGTCGGCAGTCCCGTCGCCATGGGGGGGGCTTTGGTGGGCTTAGCCCCCCTTAAACAAAGCTCCAAGCCCCCCCAAATTGAAATTTGAAATACTATAAATCCATATAATTTTTGTCAAATTTTCATGTCAAGCCCCCCCTGCTCAAACGTAAAGCCCCCCTCACAAACGGAAAGCCCCCCTATTGACGACTTTCTGGCGACGGTTCTGGATGTCGGTGGCATAGTTTCTAAAACTGTTTGTCTTTGGTCCTTGCTAACAGGATGCACTTATGGGCGTCCGCAAGGGCCTATGAAACGAGCGGAAAAGCTAATGTCTACCCTAGACTCTTATCAGTACAGTAACAACCCGATAATATTGTGCATCTGGGCGTGAGAGCGATGCAGGCCGTCTGTATAAAGGCGGTTACAAAAAAAGAATGCAAAAGAAAAAAAAGGAATTTAATTGATGTACAATTTTTCACTGACAAAAAGCTCGCAACAACGCAAGACCGCCAGACACTACAAAACTCCGATGAAAAGCAATTTGGTCAGTATTGGATCCTGTTTGGTTGTTTTTAAACTAGATTTCCCGCAAACAGACATTGCGTGTTGAACCTCTATATCTGGGGTCACCAAACTTTTTTTGTCCGACGGCCACATAAGCTATTACACAATATAGTCCGAAGGCCGGACATCTCACGTAATGTGATTGTTTCGGAATAGGTTACATTTTGCCAAATCAATAAATTCTTTATAATATTTTCTTCTTCTTCGTAAATGTATTATTTTTTCATTATTAACAAAATCTCTTCGCGGGCCGGATGAAATGGCGTTGCGGGCCGGATCTGGCTCGCGGGCCGTAGTTTGGAGGTCCCTGATCTAAGGCAATCGTAAAACCAAAGTCGGCACAACAAAAGATAGATTTTTGAGGGGCACACTTCCATGCTTTTCAGACAAACTGCCAAGAAGGTCACACCTGCGCGGGACCCCAAAAACTAAGATGGCCTAGGGCCCTGCGTTGCCTAAATCCGTCCCTGCGCAAGGGGAAAACGGGCATTTGCCTCCCTGGAAATTGGGATTAAGAAACAAAAATTTCTAGAAAACCTGAAGTTGGCAACTAAGTTCTGAATAATTTCATTAAATTGTTGCAATGACGGTTTACTTGCTGGTATGACACTGACACTGCATAAGAGTCAGGTTCACTGTTCTGGTGCATGCAATGATAAACTTGCATTTCACTCATGTCCGCTCCTTTGCCTGCAAAGGCAGGTTGCGAAACTTGCTAGCGGATTGTTCTAGTGTTGGCAATGCCGGCGCTACCATTAGGCAAACTAGGCGGCTGCCTAGAGCGCTGGGCCAGAGGGGGCGCCAAAAATACACTTGTGTGGTTCAGAAAGTGACGGGCCATACAATTAATACAATTTGGTAAAGGGGCTGCGGGCTGGATGTTTTGCTTGGCCGGCCGCATCCGGCCCGGGGGTCGTAGGTTGCCGACCCCTGATCTAGAGCTTCAACAAACAAGTTCTGCATACTGGCAATCTAGTTGGAAACAAGGAAAATAGGATCCGCATCAAACACGCTACAAATTTGCCTACTAAGGCTCATATATTTCAGAAACAGCGTAATTGAAAAATGGCTTACTACTAGAGACCACTGTGCTGCAATGACTAGGGATCTAGTATTTCAGAAGCGACTAAAATACTTACTACTACAGCAACTTTGACAACTGAAACCCACCAATGATAAATTTAATAACAAAATTTTATAAAGCTTTACCTTTGCTATAAAGCACTAGCCTGTACAGAACAACAAGGTATACTGTAAGACGGGTAGCCAAGGGGGACACGTGGGCCATTGTAGCAAAATGACGTCACTTAATCATGACAAAAATGAGGTGTCCGTGTTTTTTGTCACTCCAATCAAAATGTCTGGCTGCAGCATTGTTCTAATCTAAAAGCCTTTCTGTAAAGCACATTTGAAACCGTTACCACAGGCAGCACTCACTAGCACCAGCAATTGTATCCATGAAAATGGGGGCAATGGGCAAATATAGAATAATCTGCATCAACAGATACCAAATCTTTGCCACCAACAAATCCAACAGTGACAGTCTATCACAAAGTTTTTTTTCATGACTTCAAGCAAGCGAAGTTATCAATAAGTTTTTCGCAATTTAGAAGGCCTTATCATCATATTCTAATGCAGCGTTCCCCAAAGTCCGGCCCGCGAAGGGTTCCAATCCGGACCACGAGCTTTCCTAGAAATGTTTAGAATTTTAACAATTTCGTGTAAATGTCTTAATGTAAGATGTAATTACATAAAACGGCTGAAAAGCAATTGCTGTAATTGATAATTTTATGCCGATAAGCTTTAGGCTACAAACCAAGCTTATCGCTTGGATCAAAAGATGAACTACAAACGTTTTGGACTTTACTTGCATTTTATGTACCAGAATTGATTTACTTAGGACCTAGGCCATGCTTTTTAATGTTACGCTTTGCGTACAACTCAGGCAAGTAAACACAAACATAGAAAATAGTTACATCTTAGCTGCTTTTTTTGTTAGACATTGCTGCGCACCAGCCCCCTAATATTGTAGAGCTTGGCGCCTAGACTGCTGTAAAATCCACATTAGGGTGCATAAAAAATTTGTAAATTGCCGCAGGCATTTGAAGCATAACCGTTATTTGGCAGTTTTGGGATTTTTTAACAGGAGAACTGCATGCTAATTTTGAGCGAGTTTCTCGGGTACCAGTATTTAACACCATGAATAGCAGTGATGGAGTCTCGATTTCAAGGCCAGCTTCGACAGTGGTGTAGGAGGCGTGTTTACAAGTGCTAGGTTACCTCAAAGAGCGAAATCCGTACCCTCGCTTGGAAATCGCCCGCATAGCATTTTTTGTATTGTGAATGTGGCTGTCAGGCAAGAAAATTCGGAGATTTGAAGCATGTTAACTGTTCAGAAAATAAAGAGTAAAATCTGTGCTTGTGCCTATTCGCCTTCACTATCGCTCCGCCTTTGTTCGTCATGTAAGTGCATAGGGGTTGCGAAGTTCACCGCCTCAAAAAACTTATGTACTCTTGCACAGGAAAGCTGGATGGCCCGACTGACGGCGAACGGATAAATGTAAATTAGGCGACCAGATTTTTTCATCCCATTGAAGCATGCCGCCCCTGGCTCAGAGCCATTGGTTTCTACACTCCTTCATATGTATTGTTACGTCCAGGAAGAATACCGTACTTGGTATCGCCAGTTTTATTTATATACACACAGGCCCGTAACCAGCTTGGGACACCAGGGGTGGCGAAGAGTTTTCTGCAATGGGCCCAAATATTTTAAACTATGTCCAATAGTATTGACATATACTCAACACATTTTTCCAGGGGGAGCGAAAAATTTTGTAGGGGCGCTTCGCCCCCCTGGTTACGGGCCTGTACACACATCTTTTTTGAAGGCACTTGGCATATACTTTTCCTGGAGGCAAAAGAGAGAAATGTCTCGGTAGCTGTTGCATTGCTTTCTGTCCCCCTTCTTGTGTACGAGGATGATTACATCAAATTGCCAATCATCCGAGAAGAGTCTGTACAGGAGGGACAATGTTCAGAGAAAAACGAATATCATTTCTGCGCTCCAACGTAATGCGACCTTCTCCGAAAATCACATTTCTGTCAAAACACTAAGATAGGTGACGTAAACAAGAAGTTTTTAACGTTCACGAAGTTTCCATACGTTTAAAAAGCTTCAGCACAACGACATGCTTGCAGGACGCGGAGCCCTTTTTAAGGCTTCCCCTGGTCTGGGGGCGCTTGGTACGACTTTGGCCATATCGGTAAATATGAGTCATATAACAAAACCCTGGACATTGCGTTTAGTTGCTTTTTGTTCGTTATTACAAGGTGAATCAAGTGTTACTCAAAAAAATTGCCAAAAGTTGTATTTGAAAAGTTGCACCATATTCACCATGACAAACACACGCACTCCATACTGTTGCAACATCTTCACATCTGTTTAATCCAGTGGTTCTCAAACTTTTTGTCGCTGCGGATCCCATTAACTGCACTCAAAACCCTTGCGGACCCCTTTGTTTTGCCAAGGTTTTTACGATTATGAAGAAATTAGATTTGATCGATTTTTAGCGTGAATACCTCAAACGCCCGGCAAGAAGCAAATTTCAGGCTTAGGCCTGCCACCAAAATTAAGTAAAAAAGGTCAGTCGATTGACAGCATGAACATTTTAGACTGCGTTTGTGGTGCGATTGAACTAAATTATGGCAGAAATGGGCGAATAAAAACATGGGGGATTTTCTTGGTTTACGGAACCACTAAGTTCCCGGCCCCCATGTTAAGAACCCCTGGTTTAACCCATTTAGTACTCTCCTTAGAGCTGAAGATACCTGCTCAGAAGGCTAACCTATAATATAGGTTCTGTGAACATCAGTGTGTGTTGTTTGCGAAATAATTTTGTCGATGGGTAGTGTTTCATAAAAACGTGCTGT
>JGI24159J19872_10007693_pt1 | contig 14117 bp, 10 predicted proteins | sample Ectturendosymbi4_FD_19872 | JGI IMG/M metagenome (IMG submission 19872) | reverse complement strand
TCAAATTAACATGGCAAAACTATATTCCCATGGTGAAATGACAATGTTCAAAAGTTATGTACCCAATTCAATGTATGCTACCTACACCATATGACAACATCAGATGTGTGTTTTAAGGTATGTAAAGTTGTTAACATGTCAGTATCGATGAGTAAGTTAAGTTTTTGCACTGATGTCAACCCCTTTAACCAGAAAAAAAACATCGCACTAAGCAGAATATTTCACTGACAAGAGAGGAAGATATCAAAATGTTGGCATTGCAAAGTAAAATTTAAGTACACCGTAGCAATATTGCATGAAACAGCAGTCAAGCATGGGCACATGACTTTATTGCTCTATCAACAAAGAAGTCAATGATGAAATGGAGGTTTAAAAAGGCGGCACAGAAATTGAAATATTGTATTGAGAAGACCTATGAAGTTGAAGTCATCTGCCTCAGCATTAGAAGAGAACGACAAAGATTTATGTTTGTTTTGTGCCATGTTGAAGAACTGCTAGCAATATACAAAGATCCACTTCTTGTATAGATCATGTTCAAATTTTAACCCAATCCCTTTTCACCACCGTAGACAAAACAATGAAAGAATTTGGTGTCTCAAACCACCTTGTGAAAAAGCTGAGCATTGAACAAAGAAAAGGGTGTTCTAAGAGAGTGCTCCAGAATTTTTTCACCATGCTTGCCACGCACACCCCAATTTTCCTTTCCTCCCAGGAATTATTTGACTGTTTTCACAGAATTCAACAAGTTTTTGCTTCAGCTCAGGTGACATTGCTTTGCCCTTGTTCTTGGTGCCCTCTTCTAGAATGCCCTTTTCCTTGTGCTCTGCTCTTCTTTACTAAGTGGTTCGAGTTCTTTTATTTTTCTTTCTGTGGTGAAGGAGGATTGGGGTTAAAATCAGAGCACGTTCTGTATAAGAAGTGGATATTTTGATTATTTCTTGCAGTTCTTCCAACATGGCACGAAACAGACATATATCTTCTTTGTGGTTCTTATTTAAATCTGAGTCAGATGACTGCAATTCAACTTCATAGGTCTTCTCAATACAATATTTTAATTTCTGCACTGGTTTTAGAAGCTTCAATCCTCCCATCGACTTCTTCCATTTAATTCTACAAGGAAAATGTACTTTTAAAAACTAATAGTGACACTATCAACATCATTGATATCCTGTTGAGGTGAACTTGTATCCATTAGTTCTTCCTTTTCATGCTTTAGTACACCCCCATTTGGTTCAGTAGACCCTCCAGTTTGTGCAGCACTTGGCATATCTTTCATTTCTTTATTCAGTCTAATTGCACATGCGCTGCAGTGTTTTTCACTAGGAATTACATTTGGATATGGATTTTTCAGTTTCTCATAGCTACAAAGGACCCACAAGTATTTTGTCCTTTGCTTGTTTGAATGAATATTAAATGGATCACTACAGTTTCTTTGTTGCAATGAAAACTTCTTAAGCAATTCTTTCTCATGATGGAAACAAATGGTTCAGATATGGTGTTCTTAAATTTTACTTTGCAATGCCAACATTTTGATATCTTCCTCTCTTACCAGTGAAATATTCTGCTTAGTGCGATGTTTTTTTTCTGGTTACAGGGGTTGACATCAGTTTGAAAACTTAACTTACTCATCGATGCTGACATGTTAACAACCTTGCATACCTTAAAATACACATCTCATATTGTCATATGGTGTAGGAAGCATACATTGAATTGGGTACATAACTTTTGAACATTGTCATTTCACCATGGGGATATAGTTTTGCCATGTTAATTTGACCTGTGATGTCCTAAAAACAAACTGTAACCCTATCCCTGGCATTGAGGTTGTGCATGGTAAATGATGCCATTTAGAAGACATGCTTTGCATTTTATTTGCATGATATTAAGCAAAACTGTCTGCATATGCTAATTTTAATTTGTTATTACTCAAAAACGAAAAATTTTACGTATTCCATCTTTTGATATTTTGTAGGTAACAAATAGGGCTACAATAACAGATTGTGATCAGAATTTTATAATTTGATCCACGGGGTCAATCTTGAGGTCAAAATATAGGTCAACAGGTCATCACTCCAAAATTTACCCAAATCACAAAAATGATGTCAGATTAGAATTCCTGGCTATTTCCCTTTTCAAAGATACTTTACTTTCCCAGATTGGACCACTGGTTCAAAAGATGTGGTGTTTTGAAGTTTGGGCACCCCTCTTATTTTCTCAATTTTCAAAAAATTAACCCCCCATATCTCGGAAACCGATCATCCGATCACTGAAAAATTTTAGATTTGAGGTTTTGGGGCTGAAACCAACATGTATGCCAAGTTTCATTAAATTCTGAAAGGGTAGGGTTTAGAATTGTCTTTTTTTTAGGTAATTTGACATGGAATGACCTAGAGCAAACCGTTTATTAAGCAGTTTCGGCTAAAAAAATGATCCTATCTTTTTCCTCTTATAAATTATTCACTAATTATAGCAGGCACACCACTTATTGGAGCAGTTAGACGTGCAGCAGTGATCATACTGTAGAACAAGCAATCAAAAATGAAGTGAAACAATAAAAAATCGACTAGAGTAGTTTGTGCTAAAGAAGGGCAAGAGTGAACAGTGTCCACCACAACAGCTATTGTTCAATACATTATGATAAAAATAGCCTACAGCAGAAATACATTAGCTTTTCTTTTTACAAAACTGTGTACAGTGCTCACGACAAAAATAAAATATAGTACCTGATATTGATGATATGTATATTGGTGAACCCCTAGTGCAGTGGTTCTCATACTTTTTGCTGTTAAGTACCCCCTAGTCATAAAACAATCAACCTGAACCCCTAGTATGCTCTGTGTGGAGTAGCCTTACATGCACACTTTCACAGGTTAGCTGGCAAAGCCATGGATTTCACATTGTTGCATCACAACAATGCAAGATCGGGAAAAATCTACACGGAGTTTTCAATTGGCATGTATTTTCCTCTAGTATAGGATATTAAAAAATAGTAATACAGGAAAACTCAACTGCCATCTAAGTACCCCTGGAAATCTTCCCATGAACTCTTGGGGGTTCGCAAACCCCAGGTTGAGAACCCTTGCCCTAGTGTAAATCACACCCTATTTTTATTGCAAAACATTCTCATCGCTTAAAAGAGCAACCTTTTATTAGAGCAGATTTTTCTATTCCCCAGGGTGCTCTATTAAGCAGTTTCCAATGTATATCAAAGGCTGAAAGATGCATAAGAGTGTTTCTAGTTTAATTCTGTTTGTTTTTTCTAAAGTACAATAGTTGTTTGTTTCTTTATATGCTATGATTAGTGCCTTGTTTATAAGTACCACTGTGTTTTTATTAAATTATTCATCTGGAAATGTCAAAACCAGCAGCATTTGGCCTGTTTCAGCTTGTTTGGCATTTTTCGAATTGATTTGGCATTTTTTGTTCACTTGGACCTGACAACTCTGCTGCTAATCGGTTGAAGTGAAAGAAGTCGATTCCAAGTGTTTGTTGGAATGTGGCTAGAGATGGTTTAAATTTTTTAAAATCACAGCTCAATGTTCTTGTGTTCATCTTTTGAACTTGGTTTCAAGGGCTTTTTCGATCTGGTGCAGTTGTGTAAAGTTTTACGACCAGGATATACGTTTTGAAGCCATCCATTCCTTCCTTAGAAGGAAGTTTGATGGTCTGAGGTGTTGTTGGTCAATTCCTAGGTGTTGTTCAGGCCAGCAACCAGAGGGGGGAAAATGGGCAATTGTCCCCCCGAAATTTTCAAAAAAGTATGTATTCGTTAGGTACAGCAACAGGTTTACATCATTTCTCCCCCAAAAAAAAGATCAGTTGGTTGCAGCCCTGCTGTTGTTGGTCAGTCAAGTTGGTTACAAACCTCAGATAAAAGTTATGAACTGGGCTGTATGTTTTTGATTACTTGCATCCAATGCCTATGAATATAACATTAGATTAACATGAAGGACATAACTGTATTCATTGTTGTGTTTTTACATGTTGATTGTGTCTTCATTAACAGCTCTGTCATGGCGAGTACAACAAGCTATCCTGGAACTTGCACATAGCTCAAGTGAAAAAACAAATATCCAAAGCCTGTGGAGCTCTTTCAAGGTTTAGACATTACCTTCCCATCAATTCCTTAATAATGGTATATTATAGTTTTCTCTCATCTTCAATATGCAATAAGTAGTTGGGGATCAGCACCAACATATTTACTTAAAACAATAAAAGCAATACAGAATAAAATTATAAGATTGATTACATTTAGTTCATATAGATCAAATGCTAAAAAACTGTATTCACAGCTCAAAATTGTAGATCTTAATGACATTTATAAGTTACAAATAAGCAAAATTGATGCATCAAGTCAAGCATTGCTGTTTACCATCTGTTTTTAACAATTTATTCACAAAGCTGGACAATATACATTCATATACTACCAGACAGAAAACATCTCGAGAATATATAGTTCCCAGAAAAAGATAGGCAACTGCACAAAAACCTCTCGCTGATATCATATAGGAGTTAAGATTTGGGAATCTTTGTATCAAAATTTAAAAGTACAACCTTTCTACATTTTCAAAAAGAAATGCAAGTTACACTTCTTAAACCAATTATGAACTCGTGTCATTTATGTGCTACCTTAAGTATTCCCCATTGTCATAATAAACTTTTCTGATGGTACAAACCTTAAACCCCATTAACATAGCATTATCTTAACATTGGACTAGTGGGGGACCAAACTAGAAAACCACCTGGTTATACAAGGCACCCTGGGAAGATGCAAATATAGTTTTGATTGTATTTCTATTCATGAGTTTGCTTGTTTATTTTGTATTGTTGATTTGTGAGTTTTTGTTGTGTGTGTTTAAATAAAGGAATGAATGAGTAACATTCTGCAAAATCATGGAAATCTTTTAAACATGCATTTGCTTTAAAGGACGCAAGAGACTAGATAAAGCTGGAAAATGAATGGCTTCACTGTATAAGTTGTTAGTTGAGCAGTAAGGCTTAGAGAACTCATTGGCCAAATTTCATTTAAATCAGGATTTATCAATGTGTGGGCCATGGAGAAAATTTTGACAGGCAATGGCATGGTGTTATTAAAATAGAGGGTGTTTTACAGGTTGAACCTTTAAATCAGTGGTTTTCAACCTTATTTTATTGTCTCTGCACAACTCAGATCGATAAAAACAGAACTTTGTACAACAGCATTTGAGCAGGCGGAATCATAGAGTTATAGACACTTTTAGCAGAACATTTTGCAAGGACGTTGAAGGCAGAACCACAAAGTTACAGACACATATTTAACATTATTGTTTGCTAACCAGTGACATTGGTTCAAAACTACTGCAGAGCAGGATGTCAATTCATAAACAGGTCAAGCCCAGGTAAAGTACCTATGCGTTGTGGCATGACACGCCATCCATGAAACAAACACTGCGATGTTTGTGCACTCAGTCACAAAGTAAAATGTGACTGTAATGTTTAAAGAATAGGGACGAATATAAACAATCTAACTGCATAGAAGCACGCAACCATACGTTGTTATACTTTCTGTACCTTTTGAGAAACAGGCATACATTTTTTCGCAACAAGGCCTCAAAGGTAGGAATGTTACATTGAACCTGATGACTATTAACAGGGTTGGTTATATAGAGCTCTGCATTCAAAATTATAAGCCACACGCAATCTTCGTATGCTTGCCCTCTTGAAATGCATTTTTAACTGCATTTGATCATCGGGAAAGAGAAGCTCACAGCTTGCATGCTGCACAATATTGATATCGCAATTGTCTCTGAATGTCTTTATCATTTGAGACCTCAGTATCCAGCACGGTACCCACGTATTTGTAGTGGTTAACAGATTTTACATTTTAGCCACCCAGTGTCAGTAATGGGGTGACTGTTTTTTGCACTGTTAGCCTTATATGTCATACAGACAATTTCACTGCAGTTGAAATTAATTCCATGCGATTTTGCATAAGCCTGACACACATCTAGTATCTTTTGCAACTCAAGAACACTTGGACAAAACACACAAATATTGTCAGAAAACATTAAGTTATTTAATAAGACTTCACCAATATAACGTCCTGCTTTTATGTGGCTTAGCTGAGTGGATAAATCATCTAAATATAAAGCACCTTTGTACCACAATCCATTGCAAGGTACAGCAATGCAATGTAACACAATGATCGCTATCTAAAACTCAAATAAAGCAAATGCAATAGTTCTATGCACATAAAAGATATACTTGTGACCCCTCCAAAAGTAGTTCACAGCCCCTCTATGGGTTGCAATCCCAGGATGAAAATCACTGCTTTAAATCGAAAAGATAAGGTAACTCATGAGCTACAAACGTCATAATACGCTCTGTATCGTCAATATGTGTTAGAAATTATTGCCACATAAAAATTTCCACGTAGCCTATAGTAGGCGGTCAATAAGGTTTCAAATTAAAAAATCCACGGGCGGTTCTGTAGCTACTGCCTTTTGATTAGTGCTTGAGTAACACAGGTGCTCAAAAAAAGAGCAAAACACTCTTCACCTAATTTGATCTTTGTTTTGCACATGGTGAGATCGTCTGCTACACAAGACTCATACAAAAACTGCCAGCTTATTTTCACAAAAGTTAAAAGTGATCACAAATCAGCAGAAAGGACAATTACATTTTTCACTATATTCATCATGATTTCTAGATCAAGTGGTTGTATATGCTATGCTAATGCTCCCATAAAGTGCTGAAGTGTCACTTTCAGAATTTTGAAGACTAACTACTGAAACATGTCAGTGATTATGTCTGATACTTGTTTTGAATCTATAAACAGTTTTTCTCTATGAAAAATTAAAACAGAAAAATTAATACAATACATTTTTACTTTGAAAGGAGTTTTGTCATTCAATTGCATCTATTTATGTTGAAGTCGTGTTCGAAGCAATTAATGCAAATGGAGGTGTTTTCCAAGCATACTGAAAATTCTTCCTGTTCTTCGAGATCATCAGGCTCAATTGGTCCTACCATTGCTTTAGAAAATGGACTTGACATAGAGCAACTGAAAAACTCTAAAGGCCAAGGTAAATCCATTGCTGTGATGTTCATGTGCCAACAGCAGAAACATATTACAATAATTAAGTTTGCTCTTTGTGAAATAAAGAATGGTAGTTTGCAAATTTTTACCAGTTGTGAGGTTGTGTCTGATAACTACAACTTGCACTGATTTTATAAAATCTTGGTTTTCTTGTTTAACTTGGTGTGTGTATGTGTTTATCTAATGAATCTGATTAAATTAAATTTGGTTCTAGTTTCAAAATAGTGATTGTAATTTTTACCCAAGAACATATGGAGAGGTGGAATTATTTGGGTCTAGTGCTGCTCAACACAAGTAGTGTCAACTGAAATACAGATTTGTTTTGACATCAACCTAAAAAAGTATGGAAGTGAATGGGCACCTTCATGCATTTGCAACTCAGCTTTTGTATGCAGTTTAAAAGTGAGGCTATTTATTTGTTTTCTGTAACTGCAGCAAATACAGTCTTTCTGCATATGCTTTGCTAAATTTTCTCAACCTTTTCTTACATTAGAAAATAAGCCAAATTGCTTGGCATTAGCCTGCATCATGCACAATGGTTTATATAGCCTGGCAAAAGGATGTCTGTTGTGAAAAAGACAACTTTTGATAATGCTTTTCCCAATAAAACCAGTGTGTTACAGGTGCCCATGCCCAATCATACTTGGCAAGTAACCTAGCACAACTAGCTATTTGAACAGTGGTACTGGTCACATAATTGAAACACACAAAGAAAGATTTTCAGGTTATGTGTTTCTGGTTACGGCATATTTATTACCTCACAATCACTGTTTGTTCCTGCAAATGTGGTCCTGAAAAGGTATATATGTAGTTTGCCAAACAATCAGAAAAATGTCAGCCATACAGCAACAAGGACTCTGATTATCCAAACATGCAAACACCTGTGGAACTGATGTTGACAATCACCTGCAAAATATCTCTGGAGCGCTCTTTATCGAAATCAAGATTGTTACAAACATATTTGTGAAATCACTGTGCGAGAAGAGCGCTTTAGTGCAAGTGCTTCAGTGATTTTCATTGTGATGTAAAAGTGACTTATGAGAAAGTAGAACAAGACTTTTTGAACAGCAAACAATGTCGTCAACCGTTCATTTCAAAAAAGATATTTTGAAATGCAAGGCTTGACTGGTATTTTCTTGAGATAATACAAGTGACGACAATTTCTGAGCTAAGCTGTCACGACTTTCTAAATGAGAAATTCTTTCAGTAGTATATCTAAATGCTCAACTGGTACATCAGATAAAATGTAAACCAGATAAAACGAAAATGGACGCTGCTAACATTTTGCTGACCATGCAGTCAACTTCATCAGGGCGAAAAAACAAGAGTGACATGCCATCCGGCAACCGAAAAATTCCTTTGTAAAAATATAACTTCAGTGGAAATGAACCCGTGTCACTTGGCATGACATTGAAGTAGGCCTAAACCTTATTTAATCCAGTCGTAACTTGGTAGGGGTAAACATCAGATGAAAATTTGGTTTAAAATGCAAAAGCAAATGATTTCAATTTGAGAATGTGTCTTTTGCCATGAAGCATAATGTTACAAAATAGCTCTGCGTGTGTCTGGCAGTGTGCTGTTGCGATCGGAAATCCCAAGCGGCAAGTGCGCAAAGCTTTGCACTGTGGTAGCAAGCAACAATAGTGATCACATGCCACGATCACTCTCTGCGTATGCTGGTTATTACGTTCAGTCATTCACATGTTAGTGTCGACAGAGCTTACACACCACGATAACTTTATTATTGCTTGTTCGTGCCACTTATATGTGGGTGTTGTTCTTCACGCACAGTCCGTTCGTGGTGAATCACCCATTCAGCGCAACACTAGCGGAGAGGTTGCAACAGTACAAGCTTCTGGCAGCAGAACAGTTTTCAAAACACGTATGTTCTTAGATTGTTTCATGTAGAGCTCAACCGGTAAAGGCTTTTTTGGACCGATACTGATGTTCTTCATTTTTCATTGTCGATAACTGATGCTAATACCGATATCTTTGCATTACTCTAAACACAGCTGAAAGACATTACAGCACATTTTTTTCGTTAGTGTGTAGGCCACATGAACAAAAAATAATTACACAAGTTACAAATGAAAGAACAGACAGTGGTAAGTTAAGAACAGACAATGTCTATTTTGCCTCACCAGCAATGGCCATAGTTTGCCTTTTGCTGATATACAATAATGATGTTATCTCTGTCTACACTTAGAAGAGTTAAAGTGTATCACTCTGATATATTCTCATAACTTTGCTTTAATGATCAACTCATACTAGTTCAATGATTTGTGTTTTAGAAATTGAATTTTCTATGGATCATTTGGATGAGCAGATGCAAAATATGTGCCTCAACGGGAAGTTGTACTTTGGTAGGACACACTGCATATCATTAATTTTATATATGTGAAGATGCTTGCCAAAATTTGTACATGTGCTGCTGTTGTTCCCTGAACTTACCAGGGCATGGTCTGGTCACCAAGTGCAATTTTAAGTAGTGAATGTATTGTTGCATCTCCAAGAATGAAAACTTGCAAACATGATTATTTTATGCCAGAATATTTTTAGGTGTAATGTAAATGTTTGAGTAATGAGACACTATCTTGATTGAGAAAACCATTGGTCAAAGGAGTCTAGCAGCTATTTCGTAGCATTTGTTCATTGCTAATTAGATTCATTTTTGAAATAATATCATGTAATGTTAGTTTTATGGGATTTCAATGTCTTCCTAAGCAGACATGATCCAGCAAATTCTGTATCTTTCAATAACACTTTGGGAGCCAGCGTACGAGTATGTCATATTTTGAAATCATCCATTGAACTGATAACTTTGTGTCAGTTTGCAATTCCATAACTTGCCAGTTGATTGTGCTAGTGAGCTATCCAAAACCTCAAAAAGACTCAAGTCTTCTGTTTTGCAATGAAAATAGAATGTTGGTTTTGGGTTTCGTTTTTTTTGTGGATGACATCATAAGTGGAGTAAGTTTTTGGCCATTTTGGCTCAGGTTCCAGTACCTGACCCCAAGTGCTAGATAGAAATGTTTCGCTCAAGTTTTTATTGAAAACTTGGCTGCTAAAATATGTGTCTTCTGAGCCTTTGATTGGCTTCCTAGCATTTCTGGTTCAAGAGTTAGGGTAAGATGACCAATGTGTTTTTTTGCCCATGACTTTTGAACCAGAAACTGTAGAAAGCCAATCAAAGGCTCAAAAGACTCACATTTGGCCTGGTTTCCAATAAAAACTTGAGTGAAATACTTCCATCTAGCACTTGGTCCTAGTGCCAGGTAACCTGAACCAAAATGGCCACCAAAAACCTACCCCACTTCTGACGTCACTCACACAAAAAACAAAACCCAAAACCAAAAAAATGTTTTTCCATTGCACACTCGAAGACTTGCCACGTCTTTTGAGGATTTAAACAGCTGTCTAATGCAATCAGCAAAGGAGTTATGGAGTTGCAAATTGATAGCCTGTTAAGTGACTCATGCGGGTATTAAAGATAAAACCAATCCGGTTTAAAAAGGTGTTAAGTTGGCACTTCAATGTCTTTTTACTTGAATATTGTTACATGGTTCATTTTAAAGAAACACTGTCAATTGTTAGTTAAGTGTATTTGCTGTTGCTAACTGTTTCTTTTGCAACTTAAAGAAATTTTTTGTGAACTCAATTAGTTGAACTTTAAACTGCTGGTCATTTTGTTATGATTTGTGATTTTGTAATTGTGCTATTGGGAGCAACAACTTTTGGTCTAAAATAATTGTGCAAGCACATGTGATTCCTATCAGATTCCAATTATATATGAAAATTATTTTCAACACCACATGTATTGCAGCAAGGGCTGCTCCCGAGAAAATAGGCCAAGCTTATTTTCCAGTTTATTTGAAGGGCCTTGCATTAATATAGGATTCGTTTTCATTGCACAGATGATATGAAAAATATGGCATTGATCGGCGATAACGATTATGAAACAAGTGACGAAGATTATTCATGGTTTGAGCAAATCAGCCGCAGAATGCATGTATGTATTCAGTGCTGTCTTAACAGTCATCCAGTTGTACACATACATCTAACAATTGTCCTGTTAAATAAATGTAAAATTAACTTTCCCTGATTTATTAAAAACGTGGATGGTGTTGACCAAGCGCAGTGCGTAAATGCTTATTTAGATATATGGCCAAATGACCTTCCTTCAGTTTGATGATTTTATGCAGCATTGCTTTATACGTTTTTGGGGGACTACATGAAAATAATGTTTTCTATCTCTTGTATTGTGCAATATTTAAGGGTTTAAAATTTTCTCTGCTACAAATATTTATTGTCAGTTTTTTAAAAACGCAGATTGCCTTGAAATGGGACGATTTTGCCTTTATAGTATAACGTTGTAAGTGCTACAGCATCCAGCTTATGTGATGTGAAAACTCATTTCATTACAGGATTTATCATCTGATGGAGGTGTGAAGAAAATGATAAAGTGTGAAGGTGTTGGTCCTGTCGTGCCAAAGGGCGCTCGAATAAAAGTTCATTACAATGGGTGAGCAGGTTGAGCTGGTTATTGTTCATAACAAGGTATTAACCAAAAAGTTGGAGATTGAAAGAGGGAAAAAGTTTTAACGACTTCGACCCTCATTTTAGCGGCTTTAAGTATGCGTTTGAAATATGATATTATGTCGATCATGCTCTGGTGGAAATAGGTGGTGAATGTACAAATGTGCATGAACGTAACTTCTACAAGAAAAATTGACAAGTTTGTCCCATGTTGTTCGCTAAATAGCTTGCGCTGTTAGTTGATGAATGCTCGAGAACAAACATGGCCACGAGTGCTTATGATCAACGCTAAGTCATAGCTGTGACTTATGATGACGAATATGCATTACCATGGTAGTGATTGTCAATGATACGAATGATCAAAACTGTGGTTGTGAGTGTTAGTGGATGCTCTTATCAGAGCAAACTGAACAACTGCTGCCAAATGTTTTTTAGCAATTTTGTTGTAATCTCAAAAAAATATTTTATGGCAGAATGCATTGGGTAGATGGTAAGTTTATTAATAGATCTTAAATTAGATAGATGGGAAGTTTATTAATAGATCTTACTTATAGTGTCCCAAGTAAAATGTCACCATTTGCGTTGTAAACTTTAACTGTTTAGTAACATCTCGCCTGCAATGCGAATTTTTTAGTGTCACTAAAAACTATGTAAGCTTTATTGCAAAATCTTGGTATTTCGAGGTTCCTTGGATGAAAAACATCTGTTAATGATAACAAGAAGAAGACTACAAAACAAATGTTTTTTCGAAACGCTGCTTGATTTATAAAGCTCTGGTGACGTCCAGCTTCCAAACCTTGAAATATTATTTTGCAAAGTTTTCAAACCGAATTCAACTGCTAGCTGATTGACGTTCTAGTTCGTGTGTGGTTGGTTGAACAATCTCCCTGACCTTGACCTGTATTGGAATCTCGTGTTGTTTTTAACAAATGGTGACTTCTGGACTGTGTTGTTCGAACATCGTTGTTGCTCTGCAGATATATTGAGGACTTGGATGAACCATTTGACTCAACACGACTACGATATAATCCACTAGAGGTCAGTATCCGTGCTTGCTAATGCAGAGGCTGGTTTACTGCATTTTTCTCATGTTTTCTTCAACAACGCGCAGTGCAAAAGCATTGTTTTTTTAACTTAACCTTAACCTTAAAATATATGCATGGTGTTCAACTTGTATCCAAACCATTTCTCTCTGTAAAAATTATCTTGTTGTTGGGCGGCGATAGCTCAGTGGTAGAGTGTTCGCCTCTCAAATGTAAGGTTGGGTGTTCGATCCACGTGCCATTGAGAGAATCGCCGTAGCGCTCCTTGGGCAAGAGCGTTCACCTCAACCGCCCCGGCTAGGAGCAAATTTCAGGCTTCGGTCTGCCACCAATTGCAGTCACCAAAATCAAAATTCGAAAATTCTCTTCTTGCCTCGTGTGCAAGTGTTGATTTCAATCGGTGTGAGGGTAAGTTGCCCAATTCGGGAAAAATATTTCCGTAATGACGCTTAATTTTTTGCATGATTCCGAGGTTAGCCAGATACGAACTGATGTAAATAAACTTATCCAAGTTTTATAGCTGGTGTCAACATATGGACTAAATGTCGCATTCAGACGTACTAAAACTGAGAAAGCAGTGCTCACAACTTTTCTGGCCTTGTCCTCGGCCTTACAGAGATGAGTACAGGGAAAGTTCATGTGCCATAAGCTGCCAACGACTTGCCATCATTGCAGCATTTACTAAGAATGTAATCTCGGGGCCCAGAGCTGGTAGAGGCTGCTCGGGACGGGGTTGTAAAGCGTGGATGTTGGAATTTGCATTTTCTGTAAATGGCAGTTGTCACAGACCGCTGCATGCTGCGTTTGCGACTTAGCAGAACACCGTCAACTATTCTGGCTGAAGACCAGCAGTTGCTGGTCATTACTGGTCAAAATCCGTGGCAGCCTGTGTGACACCTTAGCAACCCTAAGCAACGACTCAAGCTTGGTCTGTGTAAAAATCAGTGACATGCAACTCCAGATAACGAGGAAATACTCCGATGAATGCTTTGAACTTCATCTAAACCGAGTATACACTTGTTTACATTCAGTCAGTACCATGGCTCGTAGTAATGAAGTGTGCGATTTCCTAAAATTCCAGTCATCTTTTTAGAAAATACCTCAAAATTGTAAGGCTCATACTAGAACTGTTACGGACAAAATTTTTGTCCGCTGTCGGCTACCGCCTTTGTTGAGCATCCCCCTGACCCCAGGGGCGAGCTAGGGGGGCCACTGCCCCCCCAAAAGTTTGTCTGGCCCCCCCAAAATTTTCCGCGTGACGTCATGCCACTGCATTAAAATTATTTAAAGCTATAAGATTGCAAAATTTATGAAAAACCACTTTTTTGATAAAGGTGATTTTTTGTAATAATGTTTAGCTTCATTGTGAGGAAATTAACTCTCTGATCGCAAGTTGCTGAGATGTATGGCATAAGTTGCTATATCCTACGAGTAGCGTCAAAATTTCCACTTGCTCAGAC
>JGI24159J19872_10007689_pt1 | contig 14122 bp, 8 predicted proteins | sample Ectturendosymbi4_FD_19872 | JGI IMG/M metagenome (IMG submission 19872) | reverse complement strand
TACCCGAATTTTCAGACACTCCCAATTCGTTTGAGTGTCCTGATTGGTTACTAATTAAATCTCATTAAGTCATGGCTTTGTCATTGGTTGAGACGGAACCGCCTCTTAATTGCATCATTAGCTGTTTTTATCGGAGCTCATTACGTCTTACGTCACGATTTTCGTGACTAGATTCAGGATCGTGTGATCAAATGGAGCATTCTGAGTGGTTGAAGTTGCTTTGGCTCTTGTTCGACCGTATTCGAGATTACTGCACGTTTTCATGTCTGACTTTGTTCAAAAAATGTTTATTTTTAGGCTTAGCCTCTGTACAGCAGTTGCTTGTCTCAGATCTAGCCTGCTGTACAGTGATGATTGTTCCAGGCCTAGCCTGCTATACAGCAGTTATTTGTTTCAGGCAAAACTTGCCTGTAACAAAATATTCATCACCTACCAATCAATCCCCATACCTAGACTAATTGTCTTTCTTGCCTCAAGAGCTCTGTCGTCCATTATAAACGGACTGTTTGGTCCAACGCTAAATCCCTCTCAGGTGCTGTTACTGCTGGCCAAAGCGGACCTGGAAACAATGACGGCTAAAAGGTATTTCAGGGTCGGAAGGGGATCCTAGACCCCCTGGATCTTGAAACTTGATGTTTCCCTATTAACGTTCTAATAGAAAAATATTTTTCCATTAGTTTCCAGTTGGTAAATTGAAATTTCAGCATTACTGTCCCCATCCTACAATAAATCCTTCCGACTTTTACCATTTTTTGAAAGTGATTGCATGAAAGATGTCTAAATTGCACACCAGCTTTAGACTAGAAACAGGTTCAATTAGAAAGATTTCTCTTCCTTTTTGGTTTGTGGCTGGATCAAGGAAAAAATCGTTCCACATTAGCATAGTACGCCATAACGTTGAAGTAAAACTGTGCAATCTTTATCAGTTCTTGAAGTGATTAGTGGTATTGCAAGTTGCAAAATATTTTGCTTATCTTTCATGTTCCATCATTTTACAATGAATTGCATTTGGTTGATGCTCTTTTTGCACGAACTCAAAAAAGCTTTGGTATTGGTTAAAACAGTTTACTTCAACTACATCAATAGAAATGTTTCTGTCAAGCAGATACTACTTACATGCAGGCCCATAACCAAGGGGGGACAGGGGTGCCAAGCCCCCCTAAAAAAATTTTTCTCCCCCCTGGAAAAATGTGTTGGACTTAGTTTAAAACTATTGCACATAGTTCAAAAAATTTGGGCACCTCTCAGAAAACTCTTCGCCCCCCTGGTGTCCCAAGCTGGTTACGTGCCTGCTCACATGGATAGGCGTACGAAGCGGGGGTCGCCCGCCAGCTTTAAAAATTTCAGGGCAAACTCTGTTTTCAGGGCAAGTGCAAGTTGCTCAAAAATCCTGAAGGATAAAAATATTTCAATACAGTGAAAATTTTCAGGGCAACTGTTTTTCAGGGCAAGATGTGGCAGTTCATTTCTAAAAGAAGCGAACCACTACACATTTAGGACAATTCCGCAAGAGCACTGGTCCATAGGAATGTCCATGACACGCCCAAGTTAACAATTAAGAAACCTGGACCCGCCGATCTAGCTCGACATCGCTCAGTTTATCACAAGATTGTATTCACTTATGGTTTTATTGGTATAACTTAAAGCACTGCGATATTTACTATAACAGGGGTTTACAATATATTTTAACACATACAAACTTTATTACGGTAATCAAGGGTTAATGCGTGGTTCTATTATATCATAAAGAGGAGAGAGAGTAACCCACGTTGTTAAGCAGTTGCACTACGACCTGATTAAAGAAATTGGCTATACCTTCGGTAATTTCGTTAGTCTAGCCGTTCTAGGATAGTAGCCAGCTACAGGTGTATTCTGGTTCACGAATTTGCCAGACCCCACAAGTTCGCCAACTATCTATCCTTCAATTCGACCTATTCCAGAAAGGAAAAACTCCACTTCTGGTTTAGGTTTTGAGACTGGTAAGCTCACGAGATCAACTGTCTGAACTGAACAGCGACAGAGGTATATATCACCTTTTTCGTGCATTTTGATTGGTTGATTCCCGTTGCACGGTTCGCTGCCACGCATTGAGCGTGTGCGTCTGGTGTGATCGGGCGTCCGTGACGTCACTTTTCTAGGAATTGGAGTCATTCGAAATCGTAGTAATTTTGATTACGTAATTTGGATCGCGTTTTTATAATTAATTATTTTCTTCGATTGGATCGTAAATGTTATTTGTGTTTTTTCTGGGTTATTGATATAATTGTTTTTATAAGGTTTTGGCTTATTCTCTCCTAAAAGTGTTATACTGCAGATATACAAGTACAATTTTACAATACATCAAATAGATACACATGACAATGTTGTAAGGAATCAATGTCTTCAGCCGTTATTTAGTGTTCAACTTGTTTGACTTGTCGTAAACGTCTGAGTTGCTTCAACTATTTTCTTCAGTGATCGAAGTCTTCTTTCGTTGTTATTTCAGAGTCACAAGATGTTTCATGTTGAGGAGCGAAGACGAACTGAACAAAGAGCAAGTTGCTCAAAATTCCTGAATGATAAAAAACATATTCAATTCAGTGAACTCAGGGCACACTCTGTTTTTCAGGGCAAGCGCAAATTGCTCAAAAATCCTGAATGGTGAAAAATATATTCAATACAGTGAAAAATTTTAGGGCAAGCGCGAATTGCTCAAAAATCCTGAACGGTGAAAAAAATTTCAATGCAGTGTATTCAGTATATATTCTCTTGGGGGTGATCCGTCTAATTTGGACTAGTGTAGTCTGTAATCTGGACCAAAGTCGTGACTGGTTATAATGACTTTGATTTGGGCCAAGCCTTCGTTTTCTGTAAAATTCGAACAATCGGATGTCAGCAGGTCAACAGCTTGACATAAGAATTCTGTAACTCCTTTATTCGTTTTCGAGTTTGCACTGGGTAGAGGTGCAGGGTGTTGAGCTTGAGATGATGGATTTTTTGACTAACAGTTTTAATGCCAGTTTTTCGTGCTTTTTTCGGAACTCTTTAGTTATCTGCAGGCCCGTAACCAGGGGGGAGAAGCCCCCCTAGAAAAATTTTCTCCCCTCCTGGAAAAATGAATTGGTAATCGTTTAAAATTATTGGACATGGTTCAAAAAATTTGGGCCCCTCTCAGAAAAGTCTTCGCCCCTCCTAGTGACCCAAGCTGGTTACGGGCCTGGTTATCTGTGAGTGCGCGTCTTTATGTGCCTTGCTCAAGCGCACAGCAACGACAACACAGGCAGGTGTAGGGAGTCAAACTCTTGGATCCGGAACCGTCGCATTTAACCATTGCGTTGCGCCATCGAAGTCGCGTACATATTTGCATCAGCAAATGCAATTACCATAAAGTTTCTTGTCTGGGAGAACACAACACACAAGGAACTTGAACCCCTTGAGTTAACAAGCATGTGTTGCAGTTCACTGCATCGCCCTGAACTGCTGAGGCAAGCACAAGTGAAAGATGGCAATTCGGGGCATTAAACTAACGGGAAAGCAACCAGCAGCAATAGAGCTCCACCGACGAGTTCACTCTACTACTACTAGGTTGCACTATCATTATGTAGGGTTAAGTGAACTACGATAATTCGCTTGTGGTGACTATCACAGTGACTTGTAACTTATGGGCACCATCTAGCGGTGACCATTCATTTACATGTGGCGCCATCTACCTGCCGCCACACATGGTAACTACAGAATTTGCCTACAACGGCAACGTTATCGTCGAATCGATGTTATAAGCGAATTGAAACGCATGTAAAAGATGCCATCGGGAGCGAACAAAACGTAGCGTTACATAGGCGGATTGACGTTACAGATGAAGCCGTTATAAACGAATTCAACTGCACAGAACAGATTTATAAGAGGTTTCAGGCCCCATACGGATTAAACTAAAAAGTTGGTTTATTTTTAGAGTAAATTGTTATTTTCTGGGCAAATTTTTTCCGCCCCCCCCCCCAGTAAAATACCTTCCCGTACGCCTATGCTCCATGGTTCATGATCATAGTCAGTGACGTAACTGACGGGGGCAGAGGGCGAAATCTAAATGTGAAAACCGAACCGCCGCATTAAGTGATATTTCGTTTCTTTACCTTAAATGATATTTCGGTTTTAGTATTCGTTTGGTTTTTATTAGTTTTTTTGCGTTTTTTGGATTTTCCAGTGATTCAGGGTTTTATCATAGCTATCCACATCCGGATTCACGTCATTTCTCAAGTTTTTTTCCGCGTGTTGGATAGTGGGCCCTGTACAGTGGCCCCCTTTCAGCTAAGTTTTCCACCCTGACTCAAAGCTCTAGTTACGCCACTGATTATAGCTATGTAAGATATGAAATGCAGAAAGGAGGACGTTTTCGAATGTCCTCGGAGAATATTTCATTTCTCATGAAAAAAGTGGACATGTACTGTACTTCAAAGAGGGCGTATGGTAGCCATACCTAGCAATGCAACTCACATGCGACATGTGCAAATCTGAGTAAAGCAGACGCAAAATCCACCAGAAACGAATAGAAACGTACTTTCCTCCAGAAGTAGAAACGTCGAAATGATTAAGTGGCAGGCACATGTCGCACATATGGCTAAACACGTGAACATGATGGGGAGCCCTCGCCCTGCCCCCCTAAATCCGACGCTGGTGAAGGGTACATGATTTCTAGTTAATTAAAACCAAGAGAAAGCTGGGCCAATGTTGTGATGTGATACGTTTAGAACCAAGGTTGCAGGACGAGCTGCTCAAGATGGCAATCAGGAATTTATTGGCAAGTAGAAAAAAAGTCGATGTTCAACAAGAAAACGCAGCACGCTTCGTTAGTTGGTGTTCAAAAACAGGATGGCTGCAATCGGTGGCGAGCGCTCAAGCCGATCTCTCGATAAACCAACTGGACTTGCTTGGTATCAGCGCTGCAGCACCTGTTTTGAGTTCACACACACAGCACTGGATGTACAAACGACAGAAAAGGTCTCGGCAGACGCTACAAGGTTTGGTGTCATTGCTTGGATGCGATACCGATTAGTCTGCATGTGTGCACAAACGCAAATACGACATCCGGCGTATGATTTCCAAAAGCCAGTTTTCTTTTTGCGCTACACGCCCGCTTCTCACGCACACGCCCAACTTTGCAACCAACCAATCGCGCGCTTGAAGGCTGGACGCGAGATGCACTGTCAGGCACTAGGGAGTCATCGATTTAAGAAAACTTGTTGACGAAAATAGAACGGACAGGCTTCATCTCTTGAACGCACAGCGGTTATGCGACAGGTAAAGAGGAAGAATTAACTGAAAAGCAGGCAAAAGATGGTGGAAAATCAAACAACACAGGAGATTGCACGTAAAGGGAAATGCGAGGGCGTGGTAATACGTTACACGCGCTTAATCATGGCAAAGAATCAGGGTCTCGTAAATAAATAATTCCTTTCGAAATGAAAGAAGCAACAACTAGTTTTCCGCCAGCAGCAGAATCTCTGTTAGAAAAAGAATGAACTGCAACGAATGTACGTAATTACTGCTACGGCGAATTCCAGCACGGGCGGGGCCTCCTGCAACTACACGTTGCAGCGACCCGGCACTTCCACGAAATTACTGCAAATCGTCTCAACAAAGAGAAACTACCGAACTGCAATATGACGATCAGAGTGTACAAGCATTGCACGCGAGCGGAACGCCTCGGCCTGGTGCAGCGGACAAGTGTCGGCAATGTGCGGTCTCCAACAATTAGAGTAGAACAAAAGCGCTTCGTGCTTTAAATGGTGAAAGACAGTTGGACGGTAAAGGCGGGTTTAACCGAACAGTGACTGCTGAGTGTTGGCTGGCGGCTGTTGTTGTTGTTGTTGATTTTGCTGCAGGGGAAGAAAAAGCAAACGAGATTAGAATGCTGCCGTTGAACAGGCAAGATAAACTTCTTACATTGTACAAAGCAATCCTGGCAAGGTTGACTAAAATTAGCAATTTTTACCTAAACCCGGAATTCGTTCGAAAGTTCGTTCGGCAAAACGTTAATGACGCTTATTCGGTTCAGTTTAGAGAAGGCTGTAACCGTGTAATGCTCGACACTTTCAGCAGAGCTTTTTGAACGTATATCAGAGCCAGGTCTTATTCAGCATTGCGATCTACGTTTCGCGCTCATCAGACACTATCTACAAAGCATAAACATAACTTCACCGTTTACTAACACAATAGAGAAGGTTCAAGCAAAAGATGGCACTTTGCACCGTTGCTCCTTTCGCTGCAATAACCTTTGTCCAGCTGGCGTCCTTTGCCGAGGTCCCTTTGGTTAAAGTTCAGCTGGACAGCTTAAGTTTTTCGGACATCGCTTATTTCTTCACGTTGACACGCCAACAATTAATTCTTATAGGAGTTATGACGGGCCACCGGTTAGTTGGGGATTTTGTTCAGCATGGCAGCGACATATTGTTGAAAACCATATCAACTGTTGTTCTGTTTCTCGTGTTAGATCGTGAAGCTGTGTAAGGCGTGACTGTCGATGACTAACGGAAGTGATAAAGTTTAAGAAGCTCTGCTTTAGAAACTGTCAGCAAGTCGGCAGCGATCCCTATCTGTTCCTTGGGTTCCGCGAGCGGCAAATTTGTGTTGACAACCTTGATAAACGACCTCCGACTGAACCCAAGCCGATTGTGTCGCCGATCGTAACCTTCGCGTGTATGTGAAACCAACACGCCACAACGGACAAACAACTTCATAATAAAACAAACGAATTTCCACTGCAACCCTCACCTGGTTTGCAAACGTAAATGTTTGATCCGTGTTTGAAGCGCCCAGGTCGAACATCGCGAAGGGATCGTTAGACGGTGCGGTAGTAGCTGGCGGTGGGGCCGGCGCCCCGAAAGGATCCATGCCCAAGTTGGACCTCGGAGCGGCCATAGGCGGCGGGTTGTTGTTGGAGTCGTCCGTCTGGAGCGGTACTCCTCCGACGGAATTCCGCATGTAATCCTCGAAGTTGGCGGAAACGTTGTCGCTGGAACGCGGCGGAGGCGCCGGCTTGGCCATCTGGAAGTTCTTAAACATGTCTTTTTTGTTCGTGGCCGATCCGGCTCCGGAACCGATGCCCGGGAGCAAATTGGCAAAAGGGTCGCTTTTCTCTTTTTTCTCTTCGACGCTGGCTGAACCGTTTACTAATGAACTGGAGTTTGACTGAGGGGCCATGACACCCATACCAGAACCAAAGGCGTCGCCAAACGGATTTTGGGCGGCGCCTGTTTGGACGGCCGTATTGACTGGCGGTCTCATCGCGCCNGGTCGGGCAGGGACCGCAGGACTGGGTCCAGAGGGGAACATACCCATCGGCGGTTGGCCATAAGCGGGCTGGTTGCCAAGGAAGGCGGGNGAGTTGGATGCGAAACCGGAATTGAACGGATTGGACATCCCAGTCTGCGCGGACATTCCATAACCAGGCTGGACACCGAAAGCTTGAGGCTGTTGTTGGTGATACATTCCGGTCTGAGGTCCGGCCATTGGGTTAGGAGCTGAAAAGGAGAACGTGTGAGGTTACCAATTGTAGAAGTGACTGATAATAATGGGTGAAAGATGTCCGAAAGGTCTCAAAACACTTGTTTACGTTTTAATTTCTGCTTTTACGTTTCCTTCGATGTGCTCAATGTACAGTGTATAATATAAATCAATCAGAAAAATACATTAGAAGCTCCACAGGACAGTGTGACGTTAAGAAGCGAACAAAGAGCAATCGACACCAGCTTTCCTCCCGACTTAAAAAAAAATAATGATAAGAAGCAATTGACGGAGGGTTTATCAACACATAGGATATGGCTTGTAAGAGCACGTTGCACGTTCGAACAATGCGTGTTGACGACCAGAGCAATGCATTGTGACATGTGGTGACTTGGGGGGAAACCATTTGTCGCAAAACAACCTACGACAAAAAAGAAGCTGAGGAGATGGCGCTACATTGATAAATTACGGTACTCCGTTCAACAGCAGCATGTAAGTATTTTCTTTACGTTGTGCTGAGGCACATCTTCGATTTGCCCAAGTTTAGGTCGACGAAAATAACCCATAAACAGGACTGGAATCCACCTGATGCGGACCTAAACAGAAGCTTGCACCGAAAAATATCAGCTACAAAACCTCTACAGAAAATTTAGGTCATGACCATAGACCATCCCTATAGAAAACTATTATTGCAACGCGCGCCTGCGGGTGCTGTTGGTTGAAAATACGATCGGAAAAAAGGCTGGTGACTGACAATCCTGTGGTAAGGTTGCACTGCAAATATGACGTAAGCCCCGAAACGAGTACCGTCGACACGAAGTACTAACACGATTTATGGTAGTTGACACTCTTCTCAAGTTGATGGTGAATTGGCAGTTTCACAACGACTAAAATTTAGCTGGTTGCACAAAGCCTTATTTGCAGTCAGCGACATACACTTCCATTTTTGGCATAATTAACGAGCTGTCGATCCGAGGGTTTCTGGAAAACAACGCTTTGCTAGTTGACACAACAATGCAATTCCACAAACCCTTGTCTGTCAAGTACAGGAGGACGACACTAGAGGCCGACGAGCTTTTTGTAGCACACTACGCGCATTAACCGCAGATGCTTGATTTCCTCACTTTTTTTAAATATCCGTCCTTGGCAGAGATAACATAGTTGGGTGCAGCGGCGCTCATCCCTGATTCCAAAAAGGAACCCGTCACAGGGCGAAACGAGTAAGGAGGCAAGATTTTGGGACTTTTTTATGATTTGTGAGAATATCTTTAACCTAAAACCAAAACGCTCAGACCGGCGAAAGGTCTGGAACCAACAGTCTATGCTCCCGTAGAATCAATACAAAATTTACGTAGTGAAGATTCGATTAGACGCAAGCTTTCTCTAATTCCCGTTTCGATGCGCTGCTGACGCCCGCACATATAATTAACACGATGTATGACGAGGTCTCGCCAACTTTACTGCGACTCATTCCATTGCTGCTGTTACAGTGTGAAAATGATCGCGACAACTTGCAAACCAGCGAGGAGATAGAGCTGCGTCATTAAGCCTTCCGATCATACTCACAGAACGTAAATCCCACATTTACTTTAAGCTTGGCTGCGAGACCGGGGCATACACAAGATGAGAGACCTGTAACATCTACAAGCAAACGCTGCTGCCATGCTTCCAAAATGTCACAATTTAAATGCGTTCCAACCGTTAAACCTGCTTGTACAACAGCACAATAAGCTTCGTTTTGAAAGAAGTGTTGAAAGGTGAAAATCCAACTAACGCTTTCGGAGGTCAACTCGTTCAAATCACAGAAAGCATAAAATATAAGTTTTAGAATGAACTGTAAAAGATCCGAATTTGGTACCGACAAAGTTGATTAACGTATTTTTAGCTAAACTCTTACCAGAAAATAATAAACATATCAGTTGGTTTGTATTTACCAGGAGCAGGAGCTTACTTCGGGATGGTACCTAGGATCATCAGGCACTAACAATGTCTGATGACCGCGGATACACGCGAAACCATGGTAACGCCATCAATTAAACTTCTGGTTTTAACACATATGTGCAACAGACTGCTGAGAACTGTCAGGCGCTCCGCCCAACACGTTTCTCAAACCAGCCCAAGTAAACTGAAGTTGCAATAGCTTTGGGTTTAAACAGCCACTGACTGAAGATTTCGTTCAGACTTCACGGGTCAACAATAGTGCCGTGCCGGGATTTGGCAGAATGTAGTCACACGCTTGACGGTTTTTGTAAAGTTACTTGTCGAAGGAAGAATGCGTATTCTTATGCACTTCATCGGACTGCAACTGAGCTAGCGACTCAAAACATTCTGAAGTGGTGCAGCAGCAAAGCATTTGATAAAAGATGGCCTGCACATTGTTTTCGTCTCAATCGATTATCAAGTTTTTCTGTGTTTTTGAGTCCGTCGACAAGATTAAAGCAACGAAAGTGGAAAGTGAATATTAGCATGCACCGGAGCAAATTGTTCAGTTATGATCGGTTTCGTTGCCTATTGATGTAGCGTGCATGTAGTATCGTCACTGACTGCCAGAGGTCTGGAATCTCGATAACACATTGTGAGCATGCAGCTTCAATTTTTATGTAAGTGCTTGAAATCACAACTCGTTCTTGTCAGGGTCCGCTTTATAGTGTAACAACTCCATTCAGCCACTGAGTTCTTCTAAATGCACCTCCATTTCAAACTGACTTTAAATACAAGGCTTTGCTGCCGCCGCACGATTCGGCAGACGCATCTAAGTAGTTTCTGATCGATCAAACAAAGTACGACACGAACTCAGGAGTACCGACAACTAAGGTTTGCCAGAGAAGAGCTCTGATGGTAGACGTGCGATGCGTTGTCGGCGTTTTCAATGAGCACACTGTTGATACTGTCACGTGATCAGGAAAGTGAGCCAATGACTCCACTTCAACCAGAGGCAGGGAACCTGCGGCCCAACTGCGGCACGCAATAGCATTTTATATGGCCCGCATCAGAATTTTTTACCCAATTTGTAGTACAACATCGCGTCAAAACCAAGTTCTATGATAAGCAGGTACTTGGACAGCATGTCAAGAGAAGCCTCTATCCCTCATAGTTAGATATAGATATAATTTTAGGATAAAATCAATTGTTTCTTTTGTGGCCCGCCATCGATAATCCACAATTTATGCGGCCCGCGGTGGTGAATAGCTTCCCCACTCCTGACTTAAAAGCACACTAGTGATACTCGTTGAGATGGAGCGACATGTGCTTGTGGAAATTTTAGCACGGCGTGGCCTTGCTTCACTCTTTCAAATACCGAACTAACACACGAACTGCGAAACGTTCGGCGTCTTCGCAACAGTGCACCAAACACAACGCTCGTTTTACGATACACGCGATGGCTTGGTTATGATGGGCTCAGCACACTACACAAATTTTAACGAGCCCATATGTCAAGATTTTCAACAAGCATCAGTTCGCATGCGAGGTCGTGAACGAACACCATGTTCAACTCTGCCTGGTGCCTTATGGAACGTAAATCCTTGTAGTGCTTTGGACAACCTTCCTTTACGTTATTTTAAACAGGAATCAGAAATATTTACTTCTTGTTTGAAATATTTACTTACTTCTTACTTGTTTCACATATACAAGTACTGTATTTCCTCTATTTCCTCAACTAAAAACGCTAGAATTTCAAAGAAACATACAATTCATTCACTAATCTAGTTAGTATAAGTATAGGCCTGCTTTATGCGCAAAAAATGCAGCCTAGTAGCAATACATCACTAGCCTATGTAACTAAATGGGTAGGTCTTTTTAGCAATGCTGGGTTTGAAGTTGAAAATCTTAATCATATGAGATCAGATGCTGAGTCAGAATCGGTGCCGTAGTCAATTTCCGAATGTTAACGCCGAGGTATGTTCGGGAAACCTTTAAAAAACCTTCGCCGTATATATATGTGAATTTCTTCAGTTATAGCCGATATCATCAAAATTTAGCCGAAGTCAATCTGCAATTTTAAAAAGTCAATGCTCGGAATCGCAGTCGTTTGATAATAATTTGCGATTTCACCGCCCACTCTATACCTTCAACCAAGTTACATACTCATCACTAACATTTTTGGTGCTACAATAGCGTGAGGTCTACCGCCGTATGTCGCCTACCCAGGTGCAGCTTGAGGTCTACCGCGTCAGTTCCCAAAGTGTGAGGCCGAAGAATTGATGGGCTTTGGGTTTTTGGTCTCAAACAAGGCTCAGACTGTCGTTACTTTTGCGTGGAACGGCGTGACCGCAATACTCTAATCCTTATTATTGAAAGTGAATGTGCATATGGTTCGGTTATTCATTCATATGAGTGGCCTACTTATAGCAACCTAAATGCCATCGGGTACCAGCTTTCTACAGTGAACCACCAGCAACACTGTGGATCCAGCGACAGGAGCACACACACAGGCAATTGAGTGATCGTGGTTGGCCGCTAAAACGATAATACTGAAGAGAACGCGAGGTGTTAGTCATCAGCTGCTCCGGTCTCATCTTGCTCATTTTTGCTGGAAGGTGATGAGAAAAAATTCCAGTGATCTATTTGTGTCATTCTTGGAGATGTTCAAAATGTGTATCGCCAGAACATATGTATGGAAATCATGATGACATGTTTATTTTTACCGTTCTTCCTATATTGCAGTAGTGGACCTCACGCTATAGTGCTAACGGGAGGCAGATCTCACGCTACAGTGTGGTAGACCTCACGCTATAGTAGCACCCATTTTTTATGTCAAGAAAGCGTTTTACATTGTGTTGTTTTAAATATTAGTCAGCGCATAGTGCAACTGAACTCAAAAATTCGAAAAGGCACGACCCGGAAAAACAGCAATTTCAGTTGCACAACCGCAACTCCTCTTGCGGTATTGAAATTCCAACCGATGACACTGGTTAAAGAAGCACTCGGAGAATACGCGACGCACGTGCGTGTTATTCTTTTCGTCATTCCGCTTCCGTTCGCATCGCATCAAAAGTAATTTGCTATGACGCGCGTAAAGTAAACAAACTTCGCGTTTTGCGTTTGGCTTTAAAATGAAACCTCGGCTTTTTTCCGCTGCGGCCGACAACCGCTTCGGGCAGAATTCGAGGCATAATCTGATATCCGGAGACCCGGGGTAATGCAAAGAGCGGTCAACGACACGAGAAACGATGTTTTACAGGCTTGTTTTTCTGCCGTCGCAAAACTCTTGCGGCGCCCACGCCCAGACAACGATCAATAACTTCGGGTCTGGAGCTTCCGCGAAACACAACTTTCCACTCAGTCTTTCCTGCGCGACTTCCTAAGGTAGTGTTGACACTTGGCGATACTTCGATCCCGTCATTTAATTGGGGAATAAGTGCCACGTCCGCTAAGTTCTGCTGCTAACAGCAGGGGTATTGTTTTTTGGCGACCGAGCACGTTCAGGAAAGGTATTAGGCGCACGAGTCGCACCAATGCTTTTATAAAACGGGGCATTTTAACGTCATGCATTTCTGTTGGTCATCGAAACGTAGTCATTGTGTGGCACAAAAAGTGCACACAGGTAGAATAAAAACCAGCAAATATTCCACACTGATACTCGGGACCAGGCTACTGGACAGAGGCACTTCCCGCACGCGGCTTGCCGACAGCGTTTTGCTGACGCGAAGCGCTTGAGCGATAGTAACTATGCACATCAACTGATCCGAAGCGGTCATACGCGTGGCACGCTCGCACTGGTTGCCCAGGCGTTGCGGAAGCGGGGAGAACGCTTTCACAAACCACGTACGAAATCAACGACCCTAGCGAATCAGGCGACACTGCGCCAAGCACGTGCTGTCTTTGAAGGATGCAGCTGGTGTTGTCACAGTGCAGTTGCTACCAGCTAGTGTTTCCAACCCGGGTTTTCCCGAACCCGAAACCCGTTTTTTGGTTATTTTCTACTACCCGAAACCCGTTTTTTTTCAACTACCAAACCCGAGTAGTTTAAAAAACCTGGAATTGTTGTTGCATTCAAATATTAGTGATTCTGATAACACTGAAGTTGCAGAGTGGCGCGGGTAACGGCCAAATTAGCATGTTTGAACTTTCAACTATTATAATGAGGCACGGGGTTCGGTTTTTGCTCAGTGACCATCGTACGTTCGTTGGTGGTCCGCTTATATTTTCGTTCAATTGACCTATTTAGACGGATCGTGGCGTCATTTTGCACATAACAGGTGTTTACGCCAACTTTTGTCTTTTCGCTAACCTAATTGAAAAATAACTGCCACGTGAGGTAGTTCTTCAAAGGTATGCTGTAGTTACTAATTAGTTCATTTGTAAGCTGTTATCTGTTAGTTAATATACAAACTGTGATTTTTGCAAAATTGATTCGTTCTTTTTCAATTGCAATGACTTTCCACAAAATATTTCGCTTTCCTTTAGAGGCGACATTAAGTAGATTTTTTTAATCATACACATCCAGTTTAAAGACGTTGGTAATCAAAGAAAATCAGAAGCTTAGAGCCATTTCTTATACAAGGCTCAACAAACACCAAAGTGCAATATGTGCTCCGTTATACTAAAGGAGGTGGTTCAAGCGCCGACTGTTTGATCAACCATTTGAAATCAAAGCACAGAATCCATGAGAGTGAAAACCACAAAACTATTCCGGCACAGG
>JGI24159J19872_10007688_pt1 | contig 14123 bp, 10 predicted proteins | sample Ectturendosymbi4_FD_19872 | JGI IMG/M metagenome (IMG submission 19872) | reverse complement strand
CGTGCACGCTACATTCACTGAGCAAGTTGTTCCAGTTCATAAGCATATTACTTTATTCCGAACTCCCTCGATATCCGAACAAAAACAGTCACAATGAAACTAATGAACAACACGGCGGTGAACTATATTCCCTCTCAGGTGTGCCACTGCACAGTACCATTAAAATCATTATCAATTTTTGGCGGAAGTAGAATGCTTCTGAGCATGCTGCATAGCCAAGATTCGGCAATAAACCTAGAAAAGTGTATACTGTATTTATTCGATTGTAAACCGCGGTTTACAAGCTTTTTATTCATCATTTCGTGCAGCTCACAATCGAGGACAATCGAGGGCGGCTTACATTTTTTCTTTAGCTTATCGAAAAGTCTAGATCAGAGGTCTTAAACACGAGGGCCGCATGTGGCCCGCGGGGGCATTCTGTGCGGGCCGCAATGCTTTTTGGGAATTTTCAAATAATTAAAATTTACGTTATTTAGGTTATTCACCGGTGTTTAAAAGTGCTCGGCCAGCGAGTGAACAAGTTCCTTTTAAACGCAAGTAGAGATGGCTAGAATTGATTTGCCTTGAACTCATGATACCTTTCGCAGAAAGTGAGATGTAAAAGCTGTTTCTTGTAAAGTTCAGGTACCGCCATTGTTGCGTCAGCGTCATAATACCATAACCTACTTGAAACTCTAAGCGGAACGCCGTACCGGCAATAATTCTTTTACCGGAACGGCGTTCCGCGCCGTTCCGGCTTACTTTCACCTCTGTCTATATACCATTCTTATTATTGAACACACAACGATCTTTATTACGTAACATAAGACGAATGCCTTCAAACAGCTACATGAATTTTCTGTACCAATGGTATACGAGTATATCGTTAGTACTATTTTTTTTCCGGAAGATGGCTTATGATTAAGTCGAAATGTCGAATGAAATGTTTTTGATATTTGTAGCTATTTCCATCTTATTTGTCTTTTTAAATATATTTATTTCGGGAGACTGTACTTCACAAACAATGACTGTTTCAAGCATACAACGAAGACTTTTAAAGCAGGGGTGGGGAATTGATTTGGCTCGAAGCCACTTTCAGAAGGCCGAGTTTAGCGGAGGGCAGTACCTTCAAATGGACGTAGAAGTAAGTCTCGTTTCAAGTTAACCTCAGCACTAAATTTACTGTGATACGTTGGAGGAAATTTTAGATTTGAAGGTATTTCCTGAATGCTTCCGCGGGCTACTGAAAACGATTTGTCGTGCGGCGTGTAGCCCGCGGGCCGCTAATTGTCGAACCGCTTCAAAGTATGGAACGAAAGCGTAAATCATGTTTGCTATGTGATTGCAGGTGCAGTTTTTAGAAAAAAGTTTTTATTGTTCTGTTGCAGAAGAAGTGAGTACTGCCTCATCGCAGCAAACGTTTATCCACGAAACACCATAGCAAACTCTCTGAGGTTTTAAGTTCAACATTATTAAACCTCTTTTTAAGTTTTTGCGAGATTTCAATAAATACTTTTTGAGGTAGGCACCTGTAAATCTGTACATACACACAAACCTCTAATTACCGTTCCAATTTTTCTTTGCTAAATCACTTTTTATCGGTCAAATAGTGACTTTAGTCTACAAGAGCAGTCACAATTTGTGAAAGTCGTTATCTACAAGTTATCGCCATTCATGCCAACGTGTTTTGAAGTAAAATAGTTTAACTTTTCTTGAATCTTTTAAACTTTACCTTAACGGAGAAGCTAGATCGGGTCCACATCCTATGATCGCTGTAGGCAAAGAAGCTTGAGCGGCCAGGAGGTAAGCTTTAACAAACCTATATTTTTACGATCAAAGTTCATGGCATTATTCTAATGCACATGAATACATAATGACCTGTAGCATCACGTGGCTAACCCCGTAAAAATAGGAACCAAAGTTATCGCAAATTGACGTGTTACATTGAGATACACCAAATACGCATTGGTTGATTGAATCCTTATACATCTGAAAAGATATGGAGTTCTTGAAAGAAAAAAATTTCTACAGGTTGAGAAGAGGTTTTCAACTGGAATTCCCTGGAAAACTCGGGAAAAGCGAAATTTGATCTGTTCGTTTGAGTTTCAAAATCAAAACCTTGCGATTTACTTGTCTCACGTCTTTCCAAGTTTGTGTAAATCGAACAAAATGAAAATGACCTCTCTGTTTTGTTGACTTAGTTTCACTTCTAATTTCAAGTTTCATTTCTTTCACTGTGAAGCCATTTTAACTATTCCCTTATATTGGCCAGTAGCGCATTGTAAAATTTTGCTCTATTCGCACCCTTTGAAAAAATTCACGAAAGGATAACTCATTGAAAGAAAACGTTTGATATCTGCGGTGGGACATCAAAAACACAAACGTTATTGCAGATGGGTGCACTGAACACAACATTCTTTAAAGTCAGGAAACAGTAAAAATTGGTTATTGATGGTTTCCTAGTGCTTTATACACCAAACCATTTTTTCTCACAAAATAGCTATTACAACTTTTTCTAAATCAACGCGGTTGTGGCTTTAAACAAAAAGTTTCTGATGCCATAGGTGATAGGATAACTTTTTGTGTTAGAAACAGTTATTTCCTTTCATTATCGCGAAATATGCACAAACGGTATGCATGCTGTGTTGTAATGAATATTTTTTCGCACAAGTTTTTGTCAGAACCGATTAAATTTTATTTCAGCAACACTGAAGTTGAAAAAGCCAATATCTTGTGCAGTGCATAAGCTTCCCGATAAAAGACCACAAAACAACTGCTTAATCATCAAGCGTCTAATAACATAATAAGCACCCATGACGGCAAACGTAAAAGGAGGAAATACACGTTCTTACATACCTGAGCCGAAAAACGTTAGATTTGGGGTTGAAGTTTGGAAAACTGCTGTAAAAAGTGCGTTTTAAAGGTTTTGTGAAGGCAGGAATTGCATTTAATCCAGAAAAAAGTTTTGAAAAACTCACACGAAATACTTACCCTTGTGAATAGTCCAAGTTTTGATTACCTTTTGTGTAGTTTTGTTTGAGAAAGAGCATTCCTTTTATTGGAGCAATAGCATTTGCTATTTGCTAACAACTGTGTGTTTTTTCCACAAGAAAATAAGCAAAAATCACTTCATGTTCTCATTTGATTAGCCCACAAACATCTAAACGGTTAGGTATGGGAGTAAAATGTAGTAATTGATTCTGATAAAAAACAGCAACAATTAATGCTTTTTCGATACGAATTTGGCAGTTCCTTTTGTTTTGGTTGATGCAGATATTGGATGAGGCTCTTGCATCAATCTCACTTTAATATAAACTTGCAGTTCACCGGGATTTTGGCCAATAGAATTGTGACAATCTGTGCCATTTAACAATCTGTAGATGTTGTTACAAAGACAGTAAAACATTGCGAAACTATTCAGTTGAGTAATACTTTGCTGCCTCCGTGTTTGCGCGCAACGCCATGTCAACCAGCAAAAAAGTAAAAAGAAATTATTTCAATTTCTACCTGCATCCCATAAATATAGACAAAGCAACAAAAACTATTTTAAATCAATTGGCATTTGGCAAACAGAGAAAAAGTCATTGGGCTATCTTCCAGATGCTTTTATAAGGCAATAGCGATTTGAGTCTAAGCAACAACACCGTCTTTTGTGGAAATCTAGGTAAACATAACTGTTGAGACGAAAGCGATTCAACAGAGAAGACTCTAAATCAACCTTCACAATTTCGAATGGCCTGGCAGTCTACGAAAAATCAATGATACAAATACGTCTCTCTGCGAAATTCCGTCATAGTGAAATAATTACGTAAACGCGAGTGACTATACTCTCCACATGTGAGAGAAACAAGGAATCTAATGGCATTAAGAAACCTAATTCACGTAACACTGCGCATCGTCAGTCCTGAAATCTTATTCAAACACGTAAACGCAAGTCAGGATTATCAGCATAAGAATATACTAATCTGCCATTTAATTAAATAACCAACGGCCATTTCGTATATGAATCACTTTTGATTGCACGATTACTTGAAGGGGTTCCTACGTTGTATAAAACAAAGAGTGCACTAGGTTCAGTACAGCTTTTTTCTGACTCTTTTTTGAAATAATCGGCAACCGTGCATCAAAAATGATAAATCGTTTCGCTAGAATATTTGGCAAACAGATAGGTGGTCGAAAACTGCTGAAATTATTCTTGTTTTGCTCATAAAAATATAGATCATATACATGCGTTTACATTTTCAAATTAGTTTCATGTACATTCCGATTACTGAATTGCATAGCGAATTAGGGAGAACCAAAAATTGGTTTTCTACACTTAATCTTGCACCTTTTAATAAGGAAAATGTACACTTCAAGATTCTTTTCCTTGAAAACAAAAATTCTTTAAAAATAAAAATTTCTTTAAAAACAACAATTAGTATGAATCATAAAGTTTATGCTTCGAACGCACTCAAAAACACCAGTGTTTTTCCAGGCAATATACTTGTTTCGTGGAATTCTTGTACGTCGAAATATACGTGGTTCTTGTGAACAAGCGGAATGTTGCATCTGGGTTCTCCACTTAATAACTGTCGGGAAACCTTGTTGCAAAACGTCACGTTATCTTGTAAGCTTTTTTGAACTGCTTTGCCGTGCAACTCAAGAGATTATACAGGTTTGCAGCCAACTCAGCAGATGGAAACAAACTCAAGAAAGTGTTTGTTTTTTAACGCCGTAAACTCAGGCGACCACTAGCGGTTTTGGCAATGAAGGTTGTTATGTTGTCGGAACAACTTCGCACTTGTCCGCGAATTCGATGCACTTAAAACACTGACCGCAAACGACAAGGAAACAAATTTCTGCGTGTCTTTGCAATTGCTCTTCTTCTGGAGCAGCAAATGCTTTAAATTTAAATCATCCTTAAAGTATCCCGGCCTCTGCATACGTCAGTCGATTGATCGAAAACACAAAACACTTGTGTTTAGAATTTTCTTCTTTGTGTTAAGAAAATTGCAAAATCGCCCTGCTCTATGTTAGTGGGAGCTTGTTTTCATTTTTGTACTTTTATTCCAGACTCAATTAAATAAAGATCTAGAGACTAAACAGTAACTTGTACATCACGAAGCACATAAGCTAATTCCTGTTACATCAAGGCGTGGATTTGTTGAAAAAAATGCATCAATGCATAGTACACACTTTTGTAATAAACTTGTGAAAACACCGAAAATAGTGGGCACCGTATACCATGCTTACGATGAACATCGAGCACGTGTTTTCTGCAATAAGACGTAGTTTTAGGTTATACTCAATGAAACAAGTAAATTACTTTAGTTATTTTTGAAGATTTTTAAAGTGGGATTAACGAAAAGTTTAAAAATTACTAAAGAATTAAGCTCAGTTTATATCCATAAAAGTTTATCCCTCTTGTAAACACGTCGGGAATATACAGTGTCGTGCTTTTTATTTTACAAGCCCTGTCTCAAAACCACATGAGTGATAATATAAAGTGGTTACTTTTAGCAAATTGTATCTTTTTCATGTCCTTCAAGACAAAACTACTTACTGAAATAGAAATCATTTGCTTCTTATGTTCGTCGCTGGACCAGTTACTCTTTGGTCATTATTACCGTTGCTCGTGGCTTCCTGTGTGGCGTTTTACTTCTTTATAACAGTACAATTAAAATGTCCAATGCAGTTATAAATTTGTATAATGCTTCTTATATCAACTACCTACATTTTTAGATTGTACTTTTAGGTTCATTAATAGCTGCTTGTTTTTATTTAAACCAGTGGTTCTCAACGTGGGGCGTGGAGGATGAAGACATTATGAAACAATTTTGGTGGTAATGCAAAATGAAAGGCACTTGTTCACAATCAAACTGATTGGTATTTGCGACGCTGTTTCGCTTGTTTACTCCTATAGGATGACAATCCAAGCATGGTAGCTGTGCATTGTGTTATCCACAGGGAAATTCAGCTGGAAAAAATGTTGTTCCTAAACTGCACGAAATACTATATTCTGTGACCAAATGTATCAATGCCATCAAAGCCAATGCCAAAGCTGAACGTCTGTCCCAGAGGTTTTGTGAGGCTATTCATGCATATCATAGGAAGTTGCGTTTAACTAGAGGTTTGAGCCAGGGGGGAATTTTAGCTGAAAAGGGCCCACTGACCAACACTCAGTAAAAAATTGCGAAATGATAGTTAATCTGGATGTGAAGGATGTCTATACTTAAACGGTTAATTCAAAATCAACGGAAAACCCTCCGAAAAATTTCCAAAGAATGAAAAAAACAACAATCTACTGAAAACCAAAAGAACACCAAATGCCGAAATATAAGCTGAGTGGAGGCCTACATTTTAGATTTATCTTGCCACAGGGAAACGGTTCGCACCCCTGTTACCCATCAGTTACGCCACTGATCACAGGCGATTGCGTCAAAGCAGATCGCATCGTCACATTTTACAAGATTAATTTTTATATGAAAATTTTTTTCTTAATTAGCTAAAAGTCTTGCCATGTAAGGCCATGCTTTTTTCGATGTCTTCTTGTGTTTTTTTTACCGCAACACAGCAGGAACCGTTGCTCCACACCGAAGTAGGTGGATATCAAAGAGCAACTACCTGGAAAGATTTATGGAACTATTTGAACCACTCAGTGAGTTTTTGAAGGATGAATCTGAAATGATGCTAGTGCTACTGATGACCACAGATGGCAAAGCTTCTGTGAGCTACTTAGCGGATATTTTTGAGAAAGTTTGTTCTTCAAACAAGCAACTCCAACAAGCCAGTGCAACACTTTGCGATGCAGAAGCAAAGATATTTGGATTTGTGGCATTTCTCAGTATGTGCAGAAACAATATTTTGTCGCTATGTCCAATTTTCTTGGTTAAAAGAATGTGGTAACATTAAATAGGCAGATACAGTTATTGCCGCACATGTGGAAATGCTGATTCATGACTTCAATGAAGGATTTCATGACTTGAAAGCAATGGAGTTCCTTTCTTGTTTGACGTAACCACTTTTAGTAGATTTGTCTACAGAATCAGAGCAATGGCAATATGAAATATATGAGATACAGCAACATGAAGTCGTGAAAACTCTGTTCAAGATCAAAGGAACCACGATGTGGCTGTCCGATGAATACGAAAAAAATACCCTCGCCCGAGCATTTTCGCAAGGCAAAAACGGATACCTGTAAATACCACAAGATCACTACGNTTGTTAAGACAAGATCACTAAGATTGCTAAGATGGCTAACATCGCTAAGACCACTAAGGTTGCTAGATCGNTAAGATTAGTAAGATTAATTTCTGATCTTCGCATTTTTGACGATCTTAGTAATCACGGCGATCTTAGTGATCTTAGCAATCTTAGTGATCTTAGCGATCTTAGCAATCTTAGCAATCTTAGTGGTCTTGTCTTAGCAATCTTAGTGATCTTATCTTGGCAACTTTAGTGATCTTAGCCATCTTAGTGATCTTACCAATCTTAGTGATCACGTGGTATTTGCAGGTGTCCGGCAAAAACTGATAAGTTTTCCGTCGTCTTGTTTGGTCGAATGTGGGTTTAGCGTTATTGCAGCTTGCTGCGTGCTTACAGAAATCAACTACAAATCACCAAAGTTGGTGATGTAAGACTGAAACTGACTAAAATGGAGCCTCGAATCAAACAGATGTGTAACCAGCATCAAGCGCAGAGCTAACATCAATGTGACTGAGTATCACAATGAATTTGAGTAAACTTTGCTATATGTGCATTTATAATTCATATCAGGTAGTAAGCAGTATAGCGATGGAGCAAAAACAAATACTTTTGACATGGAGTAGTTCTGGTGGGGCCTGAGATTTTTTTGAAGTTTATAGTGGGGCCTGGTTAAAAAAAGGTTGAGAACCACTGATTTAAACTAAACAAATTGTTTCAAAGAAGTTTCACTTTAAAACTTGAAGTTCAAATTAAAGAAAGATTAAGGCCCTAATATCACCCTGCGTTACAGATGAGAACCCAAAAGTCATCCAAGATCATCACATGGCTTACAAGCACATAGACAGTTCGTGTTTACATGGCCAACGAAACGACCCGGAAGTCATCAGGTCAGCTGACCACGGGTCAGTCATTATGTTTGCTCAGCTGTTACACCAGTGATAGACAAAACACAGACGTAACTCCAAAATGTAGTAACGACACAAGAAAACAAATATTACTAATGATAAGGCGATGTTTCAAGCAAAACACAGGCAACAACCACAACGACAAAATAAGCACAGAGCATCCAAACGCACAGAATATATACGACAGTACAAAGCAGATGTCAAAGTAATGCGGATGAAATTTTTTCATCAAAATCTGGAATGTGTTTTTGATCTGTGTTTGAAAATTACTGGGACACAGGATCTCGAGATCCATTAAGAGACAGCCATGTTTCTCCTATATACTGAACTGACTTCTTTCCAATATTTGTAATTACTGATGGTTTAAAGGAATTTTGATTAGAGCAGTTTCTGGTGTCATAACTATCTGATGTTCTTAAATATTTAAACGGGTTGTCAAAATTTTGAGCGATGTTTTGTGATAGAAAGAGTGAGCAATTGTAATTAAGGTTAATTTTATCATATTATCCAACGTTAAGCCAAGTGTTTTGGGTCATGTGCCCTTTCGTGGATTAAAGCAAGCAATTGTCGTGGTGGGTCGATCTCATATAGTTTTGTGGGTTTAGTTAAAAAGTTAAGACAATCTTTGTGGTCCGTATCGCAAAGGACTGAAAAGATTTTATTTGAGATACGTTTCTGAGCACAAAAAATCTGAAAATGCCATTTTTAGAACTGTTGTACTGTATTTTGCATTGAACCTGTAAGACCCCAAGGCTGTCCAGCATTCGATAAGTATCAAAAAGAGACTTTGAGTTCCGGAAGGAGTCAAACCACTGAGGAGGCTGGAGGTCCCTCCCCAATTAAAGAACGTTTATGCAGCTATTGACTTTTTCGCGATTCTGATGCTTGAAAAAGTCACGTGAAGTTATTACAGTACAAATATTTTGTCAAATAAAAAATAAATTTGTTAATTTAAAATTGATTTCTATCGACGCAATATGTAAGGATTTAAACTAGCTTAAAAAATGATATTTTATCGATTCAACGGTTATCACTACGTTTGCTGTTTTTGAGTTAAAACATTTTCCCGTTTCGGTTGTTTTGGGATTTTATGGGGGGGTTATGATGCAGAAAAGACGGGATTTTATGGGGTTTATGAGGCACAATAACATCGTCAGCTCTGTTTCGTTATGAAAAGTGATGGAGCGTAGCATAGCCACTCATTTTCAAATAGGCATTGCCGCATGTCTGCGCTTGTAGTAGACTCAACGCAAGCCCTCTCCTACACAAATGTGCCCTCAACAAAGTCGTTCCGTGGTAAACCATAAATTATCGGAAAGGTTGTTATGCAAATGACGGGACAGGTTCATACAGTGGTATAATTTGGGCAGTTACTACCATGAAGTGCGCAAAATTAATTAAACCCATCGCGCATCGGTCGTCGCGCGCGTGACCAAGGACCGCGTCACTTTATAGTCTGAACTCATTTTATTAACAGTCTAAATAAATAGGTAAATTTTTTTTACCACTTTCAATTTTTAGTTGAATACAGTTTTCAGACATTTGATTGAATTTACAGTGATGTTGCCAGGCGCGTAACTAGGGAGGTGCAGGAGGCTTCGCACCCCCAGGAAAATTTTTGCCCGCCCTGGAAAAATGTGTTGGACATAGTTCAAAACTATTGGACTTAGTTTAAAAAATTTGGGCCCCTCTCAGAAAACTTTTCGCCCCCCTGGTGACCCAAGCTGGTTACGAGCCTGGATGTTGCTGTCAGACACTTCTCTTACCCTGAAGCAATATCACAGTTTACTTTGATTTTCATACATACGCTAATTGTTGAGTAAATCAGAGAGAGCTGTTGCTGAACAAGCCAGCTAAAGCATTTTAAATTTGTTTGTTTGATTTAATCTACAGGTATTCTCATTTCTATATACAAATGGGAAAAAACACCGAAAACGTTGTTTCCGCATTGCAAGTACGATGACACATTAATCCTTGTCTACAGATGTCAGGCAATCCGCTCTTCTAGACAATTTCACCCTTTTTCTTCTGTTGTACCGTTTATCGAAAGGCCTGCGTTTTTAACTTAAAAAAAGTAACTTAAGTAAATAGTCAGGTCAATCAGGTGTGGTTTTTGTGATGATACGCTGAATGACTGCCCTCGTTGGATCTGAAGGTAGAAAATGTGATGTTGAAGCTACTTGATGGCAAATTGTAAACCTGAAATTAATGCACTTAGTTTCAGTTGCTCTTTCTTGAAGATGTTTTAGTATCAAGAAAATATTTGTGGGAAAGCAGATGTGCGGCCGAACTTGAAATAAGTTGTTCGAAAAGCTCTTGGATAGTGTTTGTATGGAGTAGCACTTTGTAAGCAATCAAACACATGTGTCGTGTGCCAATTATTTTACGTCAGCTTTTTTATTAGTTAGTGTCTGTACCCAGCACAGCAAGCACACAGATTCGAGAGAGAGTTTTGAAAACAACAACTTTACAAAGGGTTGTATGACGTTTGACACAAAATGTCGGATTGTATTACTATTTTTGTAAGTTTCATGGATTTGTTGAATAAAATTGCGGATATGCATGGGTTGTTACCAGATGGTATTTCTCCAGAATGAAGCTGGTTTAAGAATATGTTTCTTTTGGCCGGAAATACTTTTTAATATTTTCGTTTCCACAAATGTTTAATACATTCCTTCTGCATCATTTATTCAACCGCAGTGGTCTCAGCACATCTGCAATTTCTACTTCATCCACAATATTGTTTTTTCTCCAGAGAAAAGTTAACAATGCAACTTTGTACACCCATTTCATGTGCGGCAAGGCTTGAACTGTGCATAAGTTTCTCTCAACCGGGGGAAACAGAATGCAAATATAATGCCATCGGAACCAATGAGATGAGGTGAATGGTTTTCTCGCGCCATGAATTTTCACTTTCAGACCAGCATTTTCCGATGCGGCAATGTCGCATAAAACATTCCGCCATACCCTGCTTTTTTTGTTATTAACTGTACAGCGATGATGCACAACTTTTATATTGCGAAAAGTCTTCACACGTCACTTTAATTTTTAACGCTCCCACTTCAGCAGTCACTCGGACAGAAATATCGATTGCGAAAAGTTTACATTCCAGAGACCTAAAAAGAATTTTTTAATTTTCCTGATCAAAACAGGACAAGACTTTACTAGCCTCTACCGCGTACTACCGACGCGGATTTTCGATAAACATGGAAAATATACGTCACTAAAGAACATGAACACCTGCCAAGTTTTGAAAACACCTAGTGACGTTCCAAACTTCCCAGAGGCTTGAATGCCACAGCAGCAAAGATTTCGTCAGGCGTACATTCATCAACAAGTTATGCATCGCCCTGATTTCAGCATGGCCTTGGCGGCAAGCCGTTCTTATGTGAACAAATCTGTGAGATAGTTGCTCTGAAAAAAACGTGTTGAGGATCCTAAGCCCTTCTTTCTTATTTGTTCAGCACTACGTTAAGCTTAATCACCTTATCATTTTGTGTTTCGTGCGATGACTGAAAACATGTCGACACTTGTTTTTTATTAAAACAAAAATGCAACAATTTTTGCAAATATTAGTTCAAAGCTGATTGAGATTTCATGGATGAAGACGCAGTAAACTCAACGCACCAGTCTGCTACAGAACAAGGTTCCAATGCGAAAGTCAGTGCACGAAATTTAAAGTATACGCTTCAAAAATATTTGCACAGCATCTTTCCAGATAAAAAGTTGCAACTACAACAGTTCATTGACATGAGTTAATAATTATTGATTAATACATACATTTTCTTCTCAGAAAACTTGAAAGAGGGTTGTGTGCAGAAGATACAAAAATATCATTTATCCTTTCCCAATCAAAAAAGAAATAGCGCAACACAAAGCCTCTCATTATCAAGGGTAGCGATTGATCCATGTCTGGTGATGCAGAATGTGCAGTCCAATGCCTCTCCTATTTCAACGTGCCCATAGGTATAGCAACACCATCTCATGGTACCATCTGATCTCACAAAAGTTGCTGCTCAACTGGCGCAACCGGTTGCCCAAAGTTAAGCTTCTTAGTTGGGCGATGATGTACATAAAAAGTAACAATTAATAACATCATGTATCATTGTCGTGTACGTTGAAAAGGATCGCGTTCCGGATCCAAGCAGACAGCCATTTTCAAAAAATTCACGAAATTACTCCTCTGGCTATCCATGAGCGGATGTCCTACTTTACTCCCGCTACGCACTTGGGGAGGATAATGGGGATAGCGAAGAGTTCTTTTACTTTGGCAAGCTTTGAAGTGAAACGTAAACAGCAATTTCGCCATAAGCTGGCAAATGCAATAACAACTCACTTACATAGAAAGATCATGAGCGGGTAGCAGGGCCGGATTAAGGGGGGGGGCAACGGGGGCAATTTCCCCGGGCCCGCCGCTCCAAGGGGGCCCCGTGATGACAAATATTTGTTTTAAATAAAATACTCGTTTGAAAGATTGTGGTTCACAAGCGATGAAAGAATACAAATCTATATTCTGATGTTGCGTTAAGTATATCAGTGTGGTCCAACTACAGGCCCGCGGACCGCATGTGGCCTGCCACAGCGTTTTAAGTGGCCCACGGAAGCATTCAGGAAAAATCTTCAAATCTGAAATTTGTTCAAAAGCGTGTGAGGTTACCAGGCCCGTAACCAGCTTGGGACACCAGGAGGGGCGAAGAGTTTTCTGAGAGGGGCCCAAATTTTTTGAACTATGTCCAATGCATTTTTCCAGGGTTGGCGAAATCCCCCTGGTTACGGGCCTGGAGGTTACATTTGTCTTACTGAAGTGCTTGCGCTGGATAAAGTGCATTTGCACAAGAACAATACATTTTCTGTGTAAAACTTTTATTTATTAATTTTACGATCAAATTAGAAGGCAGGGCCGCCGCTAACCCTCCGCTGGGGCACATGTCTGGATAACCTCTGTGTTTTTTCGGTGCCCCAGCGTTGGTTGTCTTGAACAGTACATCTGGCACAATGAACTCAGTACCGCCAAATAAATCTGTCTCTCTATCAGCTAAACACAGCCTTCTCAAAGTGGCCATCCAGCCAAAGTAATTGCCCATCCCGGCAATAGGTAATTTTAATTGGAACAGGCATAACANCTTTCAGTAAAAATGTACAATATAAACGTTGTTGGAGACTGCAGAGAGCNTCTGAAAATTAGTCAGCGAAGAAAGATTTTTCAAAGTGAAAGATTTCGCACTAAAATTGCACTCGATATTTACACATACGTGTGCATGAGTAAATTTTCTACGACGAGGCAAGTCAAATCTGAAAACAGAAATCCAATGGCAGATGAAACATTGGACGATACCACTAGCACTGGTAATGATAAGGGAACGATATTGTCGGGTATTATCTACTCGTGCATCACGCCGACTGCACAATGTCGCGAACACGATACTATTTGCGTGCTAAAGCTAGTCCTGCTGTGGTTGCTGTGTAGTGTATAGCAGTGGTTCAGTAATTGTCCTTTGTTTCAAGTCCCCCTGTCTGTAAAAACAGATGTATTTGTTGGAAAATTTATTGATCAAACTTTCCATATGGTAGGATGCGTAAGGGCTCGCGCCACCCTGGAAATTTATTGACGCCCCCCCTGGGGTGGCGCGCCCCCCGGTTAAGAACCACTCGTGCATAATATCAATGCTCCCGTAACTTCTTGTGCCGTCCTGAGCAGTACTCCGCAATCTTTCTTCAGTCACGGCACACTAAACCAGGGGTCGGCAAGCACCGGTCCGCGGCCCGGTGCCGGTCCATGAGGAATTTCTTATTGGACCGTGCAGAAGGAAAGCTAACTTGCTCCAAAAATGACTGGAACGACTGACATAAGGAACACACTGCCGATGCCATTGACTACCATCATCCCTACAAGCCGGAGGATCTTACTGCGGCAAAACAAGCGCAGATCTCTAACTGAATCAGTGCCATGATGTGCGAGTTGTAACAAATTTGCATGCGCCAAACATTCGGTATTTTATTGAGGGCGGTCCGTGAAATAATGCCAGGCTTAAACCGGTCCATAGCTCGAGT
>JGI24159J19872_10007686_pt1 | contig 14124 bp, 13 predicted proteins | sample Ectturendosymbi4_FD_19872 | JGI IMG/M metagenome (IMG submission 19872) | reverse complement strand
ATTCCTTTAAGACACCGAAAACAAGATCAAAACAGTTTCATGTACTTAGGACCTAAAGTTTGGAACTCCATACCAATAACTATTAAAAACAAAACATTTATCCAATTTCAAAAGCTTTACTATTATTATCTATTAGAAAATTATACTTAGTTTTATTCTCAAACAGGCAATGACATTGGCTTAGGAAACTGGTTGAAAACAAAATACTGTGTAAATGTGCTGGATAGGTTTTGAAGTAGGTAATTGACTAATAATAATTATTGTCTGATTGCTTTGATATTTACATTTTTGTTTTTAGTTATGTCTGAATGATAACGTCCAGTAAGCTTAATGGACGTGTGTCTCATTTTTCGGTTGTTTATTTGTTTGTTTGATTGTTGACTTTGGGTTACTGAAATGGGTTGGCCAGGCGTAGGTACTGTGTCAGCTCATGTTGTCAAGGCCTTGCAAGGCTTGCCTGTGTGGAAGCAGTGTTTCCAAACACAATTTGGAATAGATTTTTTGGCAGAGGAAATGTTTCCAAAATGTGTTTATGTGAGGATTGTTGACAGCCGAATAACTGTCTTTACTACGTATGTTTTTTGTTGTTTTTTTTCTATGATGTTTCATTTGTATTTTGTTGTTTTGCGTGAACTTGTGGGGGCAGTGACCTAAATGACAGCTACGGTCGTCGCTTCCTGTCCCTGTATCCCTGATAAAGTATTTTGTGCTTAGTCGGGATGCAGAAATAAACTGAACTGATATGCAGGCGACCCAAGGATACGTTCCTGAGACTACGACATGACTGACATAACAGAAAATGCTGAAAGGTATTCATGATACACTACTTTGAAAACACTGAAAGCTGGAAAGACAAAGCTAGCGACACATAAAATTTAAAGATAGAAAGTTGGCATCGCCCCCCACTTCTCTAGTTTTACGTCCCATTTCTCTGCATTCACCATCAATAAACTAGAAAGTTTACAAAACACTACCCCTGAAAAATGCTTAGTTTCCTGAATTTATTCGCACCCACGTCTTTGAGGGACTCCATGAAACCACAGGCAACAACCAAGCAGATTCAAAACTCCTAATTTTTTTAAAATTTCATCCTTTCATCCAACCTGAGTCTTGTTTTGAAAAGCTTTGAGGCTGGATGAGTCACAACTGCCTTCATCTTGCATTGACACTAGTTGGGTGAAAAATGTGCAAAAGCAGCAATACATTCATCATATCCCTTTATGCAAATACTGCTACCAGTGGCGCAGCCAGCCAAAAAAAAATTTTTGGACCAAAATGTTTGAATTTAGGCGAATAACACTATTTTGTGTGGGATACCGCCTCTCAAAGCACAAAATGACTATATATGCTGAAAATGTGAGGGATGACATGGCCTCCTAGGTCCCCCTGGCTGCGCCTATAAATTATGAGAAGCTTCATTCCCTAACAGTGAAGAAAACTTATCATTTGGTATAAATTTTTGCTTTTACTTGATAGGGTCCTTTCAGAACTTTTTAGAACAAATTTTAACCCAGAGTTTTTTCAAGGTATTGAAGTTGGTTTGTAGCTTTTCCTTATTTTGCACAATAGATATGCTGGTGGCTCTTTGAAAGCAGAGTATTTGCACTTTACAGATGCTGTTGGGAGTCCTTTTGAAAGCAATGTGCTTAATTATGATCTGCTTCAGAGTATTATATGAGTGGATAATAACTTTTTCGCCAAATTTGAGGAAAATTTACTCGCGAAACACCTCAAGGGGGTCCCTGCTGCTCGCCTCCCCTTAAACGCACTACCACACAACAGATTATGTGTCTGCCGTTACGAGAAGATTGTTCGATGGTGTAAGCCGGAATCATCTAGCGGCTAGATTCTAGCCACAATTCACACAGCATCGTTGATGTTTGATTAGTGAGGCCGTGTGTGCCAGAGAAAGATATTATGTGTCTGCCGTTACGAAAAGATTGTTCGATGGTGTAAGCCGGAATCATCTAGCGGCTAGATTCTAGCCACAATTCACACAGCATCGTTGATGTTTGATTAGTGAGGCCGTGTGTGCCAGAGAAAGATAAAAGCAGAATGAGTATCTAGCTAAGGTTCAGTCTCAAACTTTTTTGATGCAGAGGGGAGTGTGAATTTTTCGTCAGTTTGTGATAACCAAGTTTTGTGTTTTTGAAAAGCATTTATGGAGTTACTTGAAATACTCATTGGTGAAACGGCATTGCTGAGCATTACTTAGGCCAGTGATCAAGTTTTTCATCTGTGAAGCGTAAACACGATATGACTGACTTGCGAAATCAAGCGGCTGCAACCCATCATTTGTACATGTGGGTTTGATATCAGTTCAACGTTTCAGTTACGCAAGCTGTAAACCTGAACAGAACTCCCGTTTGTTGGGCAATGGCCTTCATTTCTGAAACTTAGTTGCATTTTTTGCTTCTTTACCTTGGATTGATAGTTATGGTCAGGATTCTGCAATGTAACGTAAGCCTGCCACGCTTTCTTTGTGTTTATATTGTGTAAGTACCATCAGAAGGAAGTTATTGACAGCAATCGATTGGGGATTTTATAGCAATCTAGCCTTATCATTGACTTGAGCATTGTTGCAAGGATGCATCTTTCATGCAACAGTATGAAGGTAAGGCTAAAGATGCAGAAACTGTTTAAGAGGAAATTTTGCTGTGGTATACTATATACATGCTCAGTCTAGTGATAAGGGTACTGTTTTACAAACAGGTGAAAAACATTTATCTAAACTACTTCTCTGGACAAGTCTAGGATAGTCGGGGCGTAGTGTATTTACTGTACGAGTTGATTTCGCATTTCATCATTCTTAGTAAATAGTTCTTAGGTGAATCGATCGTAGAGGAAAGTAGCCGTGTGCACTGCTGTTCATATTGAAGTGATTTGTTGTTTTTGTGAAAATGTTTTGTTAATTTGGAGAGACGTAAAGGCCTGCTTTACACAATTGCGAGTGGAAATAATAATGGAAGTCACAACTATTCTCGGAAATGAAGCAAGAAAACAGTATGTATCAGTGCCGCTATCAAATAATGTTTTTAGAGAAGAATTTTCTAAGTGNAGTTAACTGTAAATATTTTGGAACAAATTATCTCACATATGAAGGCTAGTCTCTTGAAAAATTCCCCCCGGTTAGACAAGACAACCGATGTTTCGAATTGCAGTCAGCTTATTGCAGTGATGAGGCCTGTCCAATATGCTACGATAAAGGAGAACATAATTTGCGTTTCTGTGAAGAACTGAAAACAACCACCAAAGCAAAAGATGTGTTTCAGTTTGTAAAAGGTTTCTTTTCGAAACATGAATGGGATATTCAAAGTACGGGCTCTGTGTGCGCTGAAGGCGCATCTGCCATTCTGGGAAATAAATATGGGTTTTCTGCAGTGATGAAACAGAAGATTCCACACGTGCAAAGTACTCACTGTTTCCTTCATCGTTATGCTTTCGCATCAAAAGCCTTACCTACGAAATTGAAGGAACTTCTTGATGTTTCCGCAAAGACCATCAAATGGATTAGGGGTCGTGTCCTAACTCACCGCTTTTTCAAGTCACTTTGTGAAGATCTTGGAAGTAAACGTACAGTGTCACTTTTCCAAATAGAAGTCCGCTGGCTCTCACGCTGGAGAGTTTTAACCCGCTTCTTCGAATTGCGAAAAGAGCCGGTCTTTCCCGAGAAACGTCACTATGATCTGCTTTGTAGAGTTACAATCGCAAATCTTAGCTGATTTGAGTCACAAATTCACTCGTGTGAATGATCTGTGTTTATCACTTCAAGGCAAAATTACGCACGTTTTGAATTGCTATGAAAATCTCAATGCGTTCAAAGATAAGTGGTCTCTGTGATGTCGGCGAACGAAAAAAGAATTGTTCGAAATTTCCATCACTTGAAGAAATTGTCAATGAAAATGAATCTTCGAGTTCGATTCCTGATGTTTGTGAAGAAATTGTGGCTCATTTGGAAGTGCTGTCAACGCCATTTGATAGATATTTCGACATAGGTAAGGTGAAAACTTTTGAAGAATGGATTATGAATCCATATGCCTTCAATTTGGGTAAAGTGTCAGGTGATGAAGAGCTGAAACAAGATCTTATAAGAACTGCGTTCAAATGGTGCTCTTGAAATGCAATTGGAGAATAAGACATTGGAAGAGTATTGGTACCCGGCTATGGTCATGTTTCCACGGTTTTGTGAAACTAGCTGTACTCATTCCATTTGCAATAACATACAGTACCTTTGCCAGTCAAGATTTAGCACTCTTTTGACAATTAAGACAAAATCTAGAAATTGCTTGAATGCACAAGCAGATATGCGTGTTTCTATCAGCAACACAGTTCCATGTTTTGAAAAACTCATAAGCAAGAAACGGAAAGTAAAGAGTCACTGAACTCAAAATATATCAGCACGCTTTTGGAAGTCAACCTTTTGGTTATATTATTTTGTACATATTTCAAGCAAGTGATCATTTTTTGTAGAGCATATTCAAATGTTAATCTGTGTCATCCTTTCTTGCTACAAATTTGATTTTCTTAACATGTAAAATTTAAATTCCTTTCGAACCGTTTGGAAGCTAGTTTTTGGTTATAAATTGAAGGGAGTGCGACGACAAAACAAAATTTTTTGGAGGTGCAGGAAAAAAATTTCCTGCTACAGCGAGAAACACATCACATCGTACAATGTTACGTTCTGAATGCTGATGGCTTATGCGTTAACACGTTCACACCAAGTCGCACAATCGTCTTCCCAGTGCGGTCAACATCATTAGCAAGAACATTGAAGCATTGCATTTGCTGGTTGTTTTATTTTGTGTAGCGCTGTGGTATATTCGTTATAGTTGCTCGATATTTACGTGGCAGAAACGAGCTTCTATTTATTGAAGTAAATCTTGCCTTTCCAGCGAAGTAACTATTTTTGTATCTCTTGATTTTCAGTTCCCTCATTTCTCCACCACAACCACAAGCGGGTGCGTTGCGAGCTGCAAATGGTACGGCACCGCCTCAGTACGGACGATATATTACCGACTTGTATGGCAAGCCTTGGTGCAGAATCGGTGCTTACTTGGTTGGTGCGTTGACAGGCTACATTTTGTACAAAGCAAAAGATCAGCTCAAGATGAACAAGGTTGCGTCGTTTTTTCCGTTATTTTATTTTGCCTAAAGCATTGATTGCTATATGGTTTTATAAGATCTTGTTACTGCAACGCATAGCAGACGAGTTTGCAATGTCGAAACTTTGTGCTCGGCTGCATCAATTAAGAGAGCAGTTTGCTTTGTTCGTGTCATTAAAAATAAAAAAATTTAAAAACTGTTTTCAAAAAACCTCTGACACTGAAGAAATACACATCATGCATAATAGCAGCAACAGAAATAAATTTTTCATGAAAATCTGGCTCGTTTGATATTTTATTAATTTTTTGCATTGTGCACTTTTCTGGTTATGAATTCCAAACTTCTACCTCTGTCGCAAGCCATGTTTGTATAGTCGTTGAGGAGCGAAATTGTTTGCGAATCAAACCATTTTCATCTGCTTTGCTTCTTTTCCTGTTTGTCTGGAAATAATACAGGTAAGTGCAATCCTGCAAAACCTTTCTGGACCACTTCTACTCAACTTTTTTAGCTTGATCTAAAGTTGTCTACACCATCAATTATTTCTTAGACAACCCGCTTTGCCTTGGTATAGCATTCAGTGACTGATGTTCAACGTTTATGTGCAATTTTCTTCTGCAGCTTATCAGCATAGTTTTTAAATCATGGTCAATCGATAAATACAACTGCGAAACACAGTGTAGAACGGCGGTTCTCCACTTAATCAGGATGCGGACTGATTTCTCTCACGGAAAGAATTCAGCGGACTCAGGTCGTACAACGAAAGCGTGCCGGGTGTAAAACTACATATATGACATCCTTTCAAAACTTTATCTTGTCAAATTATGTCTAATCGCCCTTGTGGGTTAGAAGTCTGCCAAACTCTCCAAGGTTTCTTTGCGCAGCCAACTGGGTCTGCTCAACTGGTTGCATGAAGATTAGCATTGCGATGAAGAACCGAACAGCCAAACCAAGCAAACACCCGCTATGTCTTACGCAGCAGTGAAAGAACAAACTATGTCGCTCTATTAGACAATTCGTGAAATGCGTTTTAGAGCAGGGGCGTCTCGTTTTTTGCGTGGCCATCAATTCCTTATGCACAGCATTCTCTCCACACAACGTATTATTTAAAGTTGCCTTGCGTCAATACGTAAGTCTATACACTATACGTGGCTTTGCTACTATAAGACTGCTTTCTGAGCGATTGATACGAAGGCAGGTATTGAGATCTTGGGCATTCGATTGTATCGTCATCCAGAACCGGCAGGCCATGCGCTCCATGAGGAGGTCGATGGATTGGACAATGAAGGATAACATGGTCAACGGTCTGTTCCTCTGCATCACACGGCACGGTGTGCTATAGACAGTGTCGCTCCTTTTGTGCCGAAGTTCAGCAAGTTGGATGCGCACGAGGATGAGAAGATTGTCCACTGGTGTAGGATCCAGGCATCCAGTCACAGTTCGCAAGGCATCGTTGATGACAGGATCAATGAGGCGAGTGCGAGCACTACGGCACCAGGCAGGAGCGCAGTACTCTGCTGTTGAATGGACCAGGGTTAAGGTGACTGTTCGCAACGTTGTTGCCCCAGCACCCTAACCCGAGCCAACAAGCTGCCGCAAGAGTGCGACGAGTGATGTCAGTTTTTTGCGAAGTGGCTCGAGGTGTCGGCGATACGTGAGCGTCCCGTTCAACTTCACACCGAAGTATTTGGGCTCGGAACAAAAGGGCAGGGTTTCATCGTTAAAGTTGACTTTTAGTTCACGTTTGGCTTCCTTGTTGTTGAGCCGGAAGACGGCCGACAACATTTTTGAAGTGCTGAGCTTTATCTTCCAGATCTGGAGGTACTAACCTATAGTCGCCATGTCTTTGCTGAGCACTCCTTCCACTGCTTGCCAGTCTCCATCGGCATACACGATTGCTAGACATTGAGCGTATGCATACTTTCTGGAGACGGTGATTGGCAAGTCAGACGGTGATTGGCCAGTCAAAAGGAGCGCTACGCCATTCTTGAGGCGTCGTAACCTGCTTCGTTTGTTGTTACCGGTGGTGAGGGTTAAGCTGCGATTGCCAACCAGCTCGTTGATCATGCGTACCATATGCCTTTCCGGTAACAATCGCAGTAGCTTGCAGGTGAGACTGTGATGCCACACAGTGTCGTAGGCTGCCGTGAAAATGATAAGCACAGCTACAGCCTTCTTAACCGTAAAGCTATCCTCGCTCTACCTCCCGTGTCGAAAGCCCGCTTGTTCCCGCGGGAGTAATGGATAGATGATTGGTTCGACACGAGCGTGACGGATCTCTCGTGGATCTTGAAGGAGACACACAGCAGAGATGTAGGACGATAACTCGTTGGGTCCCCCAATGGCTTATTTGGCGTGGTGTCGCAACTTGTAGTGCTCTTACCCAGACCTTGGGAATTTTGACTTAGCCTGTGCATGAAGTGAGGAAACCGCATGGCCAGGATTTGAGATCTGACAAGGCTTGGAGTATAAACTCCAGGGAAATACAATCTAGTCCCGGAGATTTTCCTGGCTCCAGGTGGATGAGGGCGTTAGCAAGCTCGTCTGGTGTGAAGGAGCCAAAGATGCTATTTCCCCAGGTGTTGGGACATTCCATAAGTTAAACACTTCTCTCTTGGCGAGCCTAGTTGACCCGAGGTCCCCGTCTATGTTCCCCGTTCTTCACGAATTGTGAGGCGATGGAGTTTGCTGAAACGGGTCACATATGGGAGGAGTGTACGGACCTGATGTAAGTTTGTTGATGGTGCTCTACGCCTTGAGGCAGGAGTGCGAGAAGTCGATGGAATTGACAGCTTCTCATCGCTCCTGCTTCTGGTCGAGCCGTGAAAGTATGTAAGAAGGGACCCTGTCAGAGTCAGTCCCCACTAGGGCTCCGAGAAAGGAGCGATAGAGGGTCTCGTACTCTTTGTCACGACGTGGCACATAGTTCTTGCTGGATTGTTCAGTCGCAAATAACAGCTCTCACATAGTTTGTGGCATGCCTTCTCGATTTTTGTTGTGTCCGGAGGTGGCAATCTTTCAACGGATTCACCTGTAAGAAGGCAACAGCGACTCCAATTAGCCTTGCGAAAGATCCAACGTTTCACCGGATCGCTTGGGCAGGAACTTTGAGCCTCAGTGGCGTTATGAGAGAGGGTAGGGGTTGCGACCGCGGGAACTTTCCTAGAACATGTCCGTCAGGCAGTCGGTCGTCATGGCCGACACTCGCGAAGGTCAGGTCTGGGTTGGTGCCGACGTTCCATCGGTGAAAGACGACACACAACCACTCAGTCTCTGATTGCTCTGGAGGCTGGTCGACCAGTGTCCATTCCAATCGCTTGTGAACAAACGTGGCTAGACCGTGCTTCCTGCTCAGGACTGACCCAACTAATGAGAAGTTGGGAATCACTATCTTGTCTGCGGTAGTGCAATGGGTCTCCTGAAGGATGATGACGAGTGCCTTGTGCTTGTAGACTAGCTGCTTGTTGACGCTGATCTTGCTTTCGGTGAGCCCCTCGGTGTTCAGCTGCAGTATGCTGGATCTTCGGTCATCTTCGGCAGCAAGTATGCTGCCGCGCCCGCGCCAAGTATTCCCACCCACCCCGCGCCGAGCACATCCAGCACTCGTAGCAGTGATTGCTCTCGTGTCGACAGGTATGGTAAGCATTTAGAACAGTGGTTAACCTGGAATCCAGGCCTTCACAGGGAGGAGCCAATAAATTTCCAGGGGGAGCGATCCCTTTCAACGTAGGAAGTTTGATCAATGCATTTACCATCAATTGTTTTTACAACTTACTTAATGTCAAGTGGGCTTGAAACAAAGAACAATTACGAAGGCGTGGTAGAAGAAAGGTTGAGAACCACTGATTTAGAAAATGCCGCAACAGGGAGGGCCACTTGGAGGCACCTGTCATCCTCCCCAAGAAATATGAATTTGCCTGATGCGAACTAACAAAGAAAGTGTTTTATTTTAATTAGCCAGCTTTTTACGGTTATGCACAGGTTGAAAATCAGCAGATCGCCACCTGAAATACGATACCGCTATGCGTGTTGCGTGTCCAGTACTGACATATTCCTTTTTTTCAGTTTGTTGCTGTCGCCGGTTGGCTGGTTACAGCTGGAATCATTTGCTCCATCATATACGGTCTCTATCCGGAAGCCAGCCAAGGGAAGTTTCTTGACGTGAACACAGCAGCATTTTACAACGCAGTATCACGAACGACGTGGTGTGTAGGCGTGGCATGGATTACTTTGGCCTGCGTCAATGGATATGGAGGTTTGTCCCACTGTCATTTTCCTATGTATTCGAACATTTTAGCGCCTGTAGAATTGTATTCGCAGTATGTGACTAACGCTTCTGATTTTACATCCCCTCTATGTCAGCATTGTCGAAATTCTCAATAGAAGTGGTCTTACTTGGTGTATTGCATCGAAAAGCAGAGCATATCGAAAAGCAGAGCATACGCAAAATTTTTGTGACCCGGAAAATGACATGTTCGGGGTTACTTCTAACAACAATTGATATGGCCTCTCGTGGCAACTCTGTGCACTGCACGATAGTAAATCTATAATGTAACCACAATGTTGATGCGAATAAGGCTCTACATTATCTATAGGATCTATATCTATAGAAAACCAAGGTTGGTAAATACTTGATCAGCGCCATGGCCAGGAGAACTCTCAGAAACGGCCAAGTTTCGTGCTTAAGGCCAAACGTATCGCGCACAGCAGTTGAGGGTAATCGTGGTTATATCATACACGGATTGTTGGCCTTTCCAAGGACACGAAACATATCTCTGGCCAGAGCCGGATTAAAGGATAGGGGAGCCCAGGGCAATTTTCACTGGAGGACCCCTACAACGTATTTCATGACGTCATCGTTTGTCAATTATGTTTTCGCTGATTCGCAACGTTCTCGTTTGCTTTTTCCCATAGTCGATTATGCGCCTGCTGCAGGGGCGGATTTACCACTAGGCTAAAAAGGCTTAGGCCTAGGGCCCCGATTTCAGGGGGGCCCAAAATTTTGGGAGTAAGGACAATTTCCAGCATTTCTGTTGGCAATTATGTTTCTATTTTTGTTTTGGTTAAACGCATGTTTTTTTACTATGCCGCTGACAAAAGATCTCTGTGTAGAAGGGGTGATGGGCAAATTTGTTCAATAGAAGAGTCATTGGCAGAAAAAAAAAACAACAGAGAGTCGCAAAATCAGTTTGTAGTGTCAAATGCAGTTCAATAAACAATGCAGGTTTTGCATAAAACGACGTACAACAAATCGCGTAATGTCCGTGGCAACTAACTGTAACCTTCCGAATTCATGTAAATACGTTGACAAATGAAACAAACATCACATATGAGGCGACAACTCGCTATCAATTTGAAATACTGCTATTCAGCTAGAAGAGCCACACAAAACATGTCGGCGAGCCGACGTTTGCCCACCATTTATAGCAGGAGCAGGCCCGTAACCAGCATAGGACACAAGAGAGCGAAGAGTTTTGTGAGAGTGGCCGAAATTTTTAAATTATGTCCAAAACATTTTCCAGAGTGGGGAGATTTTGCAGGGGTCTTCGCTCCCCCTGGTTGCTAGCCTGAGCAGGAGTGGGGCAATTAATTTGGCTCGGAAGCAACTTTGAGAAGGTCGCGTATAGTTTGAAGCAAGTCTCAGTTCAAGTTAGCCTCAACGCTAACGTTTTCTGTGACGAGTTGGAGGATGGTTCAGATTTGAAGATATTCCTGAATGCTTCCGCAGACCACTGAAAACGCTGTGGCTGGGCACATGTGGCTCGCGGGTTGCAATTTGCCAACCCCTGCTCTATAGTGCATAGAAGAATGAGCGCGAAGGTCTGAAGTGAATGACGATGAGCATTTTCTTTTTATTAGGTTGAGATTGGAAAATTGGTATATTGCTTATATAATGTGTGGAAAAAAACGCCTGAATCCATTTTTCAGATTACACGAGACCAGTGAGGTACTCAATAAATCTGTAAAGGGACTGTGGTCAGATAACTTCAACGCTGCCTTTTTGTTAATGTGATTGTAACTGTTTTCGTTCCAGATATCGAGGGAATTGAGAATAAGTAATATGTTTATGAATTGGAACAACTTGTTCAATGAAAGTGACGAGCACGTGTAGTGCTAATTTGTATGACATCAGTCGTCGCAAACCTTCCAGAAGGTCTCCCAATTTAAAATAGCCTAGTGCCCCGAAAATTTAAATTCGTCTCTAGCCTGCCGTATGAACTCGATTGTTAGCCGCCTTTGATTGTTAAGCCGCACGAAATGGTGTTAAATGAATGTAAGCTGTCCTTGATTGTAAACCGCAAGTGAACATAGGTTACCTAAGCCTCTGAGATGTATTCGCGCTATTCACATACTTGTGCGTTTCCCGTATTAATGATGCTTACACCCAGTGGTGTGTTTAAGGGGAGGCGAGCGAGGCACTTGCCTCGGCCCCCCCTTTTTGGGTCCCCCCTTGAGGTGTTACGCGCGTAAATTATCCTTATTTTTGGTGAAAAACTTATCATCTATTCATATAAAGTACTACAAAGCAGATCATAAGTAAGTACTCTCCTTTCAAAGGGCCCCCAAAAGAAACTGTAATGTGCAGGTACTTTACTTTCAAAGGGGACCCAACAGCAACTGCAATTCGAAGGTAATCTGCTTTCAAAAAAGCCTCAAAAGAAACTAAGAAACTGTAGTGTGTAAGTACTTTGTTTTCAAAGGGGCTCCCAACAGCAATTGTAATGTGTGAGCACCTTGGTTTCACTGGGGCCCCCACAGGAACTTCAATGTGTAAGTACCTTGCTTTCACATGGGCCCCCAGCAGCAACTGCAATTTGAAGGTAATCTGCTTTCAGAGGTGCCCAACTTCAACTTTAAACTGCAAGTACCTTGCTTTCAAAGGGGCCCCCAACAGCAACTCTAATGTGTAAGTACCTAGCTTTCGAAGGGATCCACAACAGCAACTGTAATGTGTAAGTATACTATACTTTCAACGGAGCCCCACTATCATCTCCAATGTGCAAATGAAGAAAATCTTCAAACCAACTTCTATAACTAAAAAAATTGTGGGTTAAAACGTCTTCCAAAAAGTTCTGAAAAGACCCTGTCAAATAAGAGTAAATATTTATACCAAATGATAACTTTTTATGCCATGATAATTTTTTATACCAAATGATGATTTTTAGAGATTGAAGTAGGCCTATTTGGTTTATTGATAATTAATTTTATGAAAATACCACAATTGAACAGAAAGTACCACAATTGAACAGTAAGTATCCTAGCCAAGCAGCAAAAGAAGGAAAAAGGAAGAAAGAATAATAAGCAAGGCTAGATTTATGCTTCTTATCACACAGCAGAAATGGCATTTTTTGAGTATTATGAATACTCATTTTTTCTACAGATATTTCAGGTGTTTCATGTGGTTTTATTTGAATTTAGACCATGCTTGAAGTTGCAGATTATTTGAAGCTTGACTAGTAAATGGTTGGTTTGAGGTAAACTTGCTTGGTGATGTTAAAGTTTTTTTGCCAGCTCTTAGCCGTTATAACTTGAACCATTGTTTTTCAGCACAGATTTAATCAATTGTGTAGGCTACTTGCTGCAGAAGAAATGTTTGCGATAGGGTATATGATGATTTATTTCCTACTTTTGCACATTTTTCAAACAACTAGTGTCAATACAAGAGGAGTGTAGCCTTGACTCATCCAGCCTCAAAGCTTTCCAAAACAAACCTCAGGTTGCATGCTTTTGTATGCTATGTTCTTGTGGTTAAAAGGATGAAATTTAAAACAAATTTAGTGCTTTAAATCTTCTTGGTTGTTGTTTATGCTTTCATGGATTCCCGTAAAGACATGACTGAACCAATTCAGGATACCAGCTACCAAGCATTTTCTCAATGGGGGAAAGTGTGAAACTTTCAAAGGGGGAAACTTTGTGGTTTATTCATGATGAACGCAGACAAATGGGGCGCGAAAATAAAAAAGTGGGGGCGATGCCAACTTGCTATCGCCTAACTTTTATGTGCTGCCAGCATTGTCTTCCAAACTTTCAGTGTTTTTAAAGTTGTGTATAATGAACGCCCTTCTGCATTTTCTCCTTCTGCTATGTCAGTCATGCCGTAATCTCAAAAACGAATTCTTGGGTGGTCGTATCTTAGGCCTGATCAAAAGTGATTATCATGGTTGGCTGAGCATGATGACGTCATCAAAGGGCCCCCTTTTTAGTCTTGCCTCGGGCCCCCCCAACCCTAAACACACCACTGCTTACACCACTACAACTGCCTTCTGTTTATCATATATATATCCCTCCTGTAACTGATGTGCACGTGATGCTGATTCCAGGTAACGTAGGAAGCGTTTATTATTATATTGCTGTGAATCCAAGGTCCAAACTCTACTCCGGGGTCATAAGAACTCGTTTAGAAATTTACTTATTCATTCAGTCAGTAATCTTCATGCCCGCTTTTGCTCTGTGAAGGTCGCGGGGCAGCAGCCCTAGGTGGACTCAAAATACCTCACGATCAAGAGCGATCTCAGACAGTTCTGATAGTGCCCATTGGGATGGGGCCAGGCGAGGTCGGGGATGTAGTCACTACACCTGGTCCTTGGACGACCTCTGGGTGGCTTCACCGTGGGTATAACCAGCAGGACTTGCCTCGCCAATCTTTCGCGGAGCATTCTGGACACATGGCCGAACCAGTGTAGCTACTGCTTGAACATTGCTGCTTAAAAGCTTTGTTGAACGAAATCGTTTCAGTCGCGACGTTTTAGCTAACACTGCCAGATCAGGGCCGAATTAACCATTTGGCAAACCGGGCAAATGCCCGCGGCCTCGCGCTTTCGGGGGCCTCGCGCTTGAATATCAATACACTTCTTTTTCTGGTTTTTCATGTTTTTAGGCTGTTCCACATGCATCAAAATTGTAGAGCTTTTTGATGACTGCGTTTAGTCTATTTTGCCTTGTTTTCTTTCGTACCTCACTAATAAGTTTTTGTAACTTTTTTACTTTTTATATTACCATTATTTTAATTTCTTTGTATTGCTA
>JGI24159J19872_10007685_pt1 | contig 14125 bp, 7 predicted proteins | sample Ectturendosymbi4_FD_19872 | JGI IMG/M metagenome (IMG submission 19872) | reverse complement strand
TATATATATGCTTTCTGAATAATAAACACGAAATAAATCAATACTTTTATGCTGTTTTTGAAAAACTAAAAAATGATTGCATACACAAGAAAAACTAACCAGCCCCTTTGTCGTAGACTAGAAGAATGTGTCCGTTGCGCGGTAAGGGGACCAGAAGAGGCAACACCAAAATACCTGCCCAGATCCAAACAAAAATCACCAATAGGAAGGTGATCAGTGGACTTTTAAGCAGGTTGATTTTGTGCTTTGCTGAAGTGGTCAACCATAACCTGCATTGACAATTCAAAAATTGCAACAGAAAATAATTTTATGCTGTAACCATAAAATGCAATCTGGAGTTGATTTTCAGCATTTTTATACGATTTCCTTTGGTTACAATTTATTGTTGCTTTTAGAGATGAAATTTGTATGAACAACTCCACAAGTATACACAATGCCTGTTGAGAGGGATGGCTTAAAAGCCTGCGTGAGATTGTTGAACTGCAAAATATATTGGTTTGTCAAACTGATACAACATCGAAAAAACATTGGTTGTCTCATCAATAGAAAATGCTGTGAGTTCTTATTTTCAACACGATTAAAAGTTGTTTGTTGAAGTTGAAATCTTGCATTAATTCCTTTTCTGAATGATTGATTTGAAAGGTAGGTGAAAACATGGCATAAAGACATATAAGTAGTTCAAAATCGGCGTTTTTGGCAGAAAGATTTCAGTGGCAATGGAAGGGGCTAAGGAAAAACCGCACGGTTTTTACAATCGTGATATTGTTGATAATTGCAAAGGGCCCATGAAGGAAAGCTACTTCTCGACTTGTTATTTCACACTACGTTTGCACACATAGATGACTTGCATTCAGCATTTTCACGTAGACTATATACCTGTTTATTTTTAGTACAATGTGGTGCAATGCGTGATAAGTAGCTAAGCGATCTGACATACCTCTGTACACTGATAAACGTAAGGTTACAAATTGAAGCATTGCAGCTTAACGGTAGGAGAAAACCAATGATATAGCATTCTTCAATGGTCAGGACGTTTTCATTGCCGTTGAGAAGGTTTAAACCAGTGAGTGGCAACAATAATGCAGTGACAATTAAGTCAGCAACTGCCAAATTGCAAACAAACATGTTTCCTGTTAGTCGACGCAGCTCCTGCAACAAAAACATGAATTAAATAAATGCTAAATATAACAACCATGCACAATCAGAGATACCGTCTCTGGAAGTATGTGGATTTCGTAAAAAAAGACGCAGATATTGATAACAGTTAAGAACATCAAATGCTCTGGAAAGCAATGAAACCAAGTGGTAGTTAGCTTTTGGGTACATTTGTGCGTAAAAAACATTAATCCAAGAGAACTATTAAAATATTTTAACCTGGCGAAAGATTCGCTGCGAGTGGAAGTAATTTTCGTTACTGAAATAATTTTCATCAGTGCCACACACGTGAAGCTGACGCTAAATAGCAACTCAGTTTTGAAACGACATCAGCAGATCCGAGAGCCTGTACGAAAGTCCTAAGTTCTAACGAGTTCAAAGCTTTCACACCTCTAAAAATGTACTAGGAAAATTGTACATAGTACAAAACTCTTCGCTTTTTTTCAATGAAACTGTTTGTTTAAACACAAATTGCAGCATTAGGCTACTAACCTGCTGAGTAATGACGGAGTAGATGATCAAAATGTTACCAATGGTTCCAACAGCCGAAACGATGAAAACAATGGTGGCCACTGCAATATTTTGCGGGTGACCTGTCATACCAGAAATAGACGCCATTGTGTTGGCAACACCTGGATATAAAGCAAGAATGAATGCTTAGTTACGCCTGAGCATGCTGAACCACAAAGGTTTTGCAACGCTCATGTAAGGGTTCTATACCACTTTAGAGATACTGGTCTTGTTATTTTTATTCTTGAGCACACCAAAGCATTTAAAATTAGAAAACATAATGCGATTGATACAACAAGTAATTGTTTTTAACCGAGTACCAACAATATATCTACTCTATGACCCCAAAATCATTGCGCTATTCGAGCAAAACTAAGATAATATAAATATAAGGCAAGTAACTGTTTCTTTTTCTTTTGTTACTGTAGTACCGAATACTGCTAAAACACCTCTTTAAGACATAATTTTAACAACATTTCATTTTTGTGGGTGAACGGGAAGGTATCTACACCATAACTTTGTTTACAATAATGTTGCCTTGTCATAATATCTGATGTTTTCAATCGAGTCACAAGTTTGTCGATTCCGAGTCCAGTCAGAATTATTTTTATTTTTTTCTATCCGAGTCACTGATCTCATTCGAGCTGCGTCAGAGTTGAGTTACAAAAAAACTTTTTGTGATGTAGCCTAAGTCAGGGATTGTCCCGTCGGCTTCATTCCAGTAAAAATTAAGTTGAATGTGCTCATTATTTTTTAACGAAATGCAGATTTTTTGGCTCCCACAGTATGGTTTGAGTTGAGTCACAAGTCAAGACATAGTAGTTGAATTAAGTTGACCGAAAGCAATCATATCAATTTCGAGCCAAGTCATTTTACAAAATTTACCACGAGTAACTATCACATCATCTAAACATCGCTACTCAGCTCAAGTCAAGGAATCTCGTGATTTGAACCAAGCCGAGTTGAGTCATTGACTCGAACCAGGCAATCACTGGCCTTGAAACTGGTTTTCTGAATAATTGGGGTATTCACTAGCCTGAAACAGCCGACTGTTTTTATATCCCTGTGTTCAAGAATCAAACGGACTTCTTCCCATGTCGTGAACGCAATACGTTTCTAACAATACTTACCATAATATTCAGTGGTGAAAATGTTTAATGGTGTTTGATTCATGACAAACCGCTATTGAAAGTCGTTGTTAAAAATGGAGTATTTTTTTCTGAAATAAATTAAAACAAAGGACTAGCTTGTATTGCAAAGCAAATTTGCCATTTGCAACAGTAATAAAAAGCCTGTTGCAAAGTACACCCTTAGAACACGTCTATGCAAAGTTAACTTATCACCAAAACGTTTTCGAAACTGCTAGAATAGCTGAAGCAAAATTAGTAACGACAAATTTAGCCTTTTTTAGTTGCAAACTCGAGGATATATCTCTGTGTAATTGAAATATGCAGTATAAACAAAGTACTTGGCGACATATCTGCTCATTCATCTGTACACTGGCGAATAAACAGAAGGGTGTCGCAAAAAATACAAATTGATTTGTTTTCTGTCAACAGCAACGTGCTTTGTGAAAGACAACACTCTTAGAAGTATCACAGGGTACAGAGGTTAGTCCACCCATTTTAACTGAGGTCAAATGTGATAATTGCACCAAACACCTTTAGGTTATAGACTTTATGCAAATCGCAACGCACTTAACGGATATGACATGCCAGTAAACGGAGCAAATAAAATATCAGACACACACTGGTATCTTACATTTATTTGACCACATGTGAAACTACAGCATCTGTTAAATAATTTCGAAACCTTGCAACAATTTTAATGAAATTGTCTTGCTATTCTATAAAATACCAACTTCGATCAGTCGTATAGAACAAAAAGTGCGACATCTTTCAAAGGCACACCAACATTGGGAGGGGCAATGAAATTTGTCCATTTTTTCATGTTTGGTCAATTTTTTGTTGATTATCACACCCATGTAGCATAAATTTTGTCCGAGCTTCAAACATCTCAAAACTTTCCGGAACACTTCACAAATTTAGAAGAATAGGTTACTCTTTTTTGAATCAGATAAGGCTCGATTTTCCCCGAATTTTCCTGTTTTTTGCAAACTTCCAGCTTCTGGTGGGAAATTGATCACATCGCCTCTTATGTCTATATTCACTAATACTACAGTCTTAAATGTTTCATTTAGACAACTTTTGATAGACTGTTGCTTGCTTCAAGCTCTCACTGGTTAACTTTCGTGTGAGGTTATAACAAAAGTGAACAGCTGCGCCAATTGTTGTTATACAAAATTACGAAATTTTGCAGCTATCCCCTTGGTCTGCAAGTTTTATTTGTCCCAACCAAAAACTGCCAGCCATACATCGTTTTGCTTCTTTTTCGTTCTTGCGCAAAGCTCGTGTTTACTGCAAACAGATTGCCACAGCTCCAGCAGACGCTGCTGCAATGCTGCAGATGGAAAACAGGCAGATGTGTGTTATTGTCTCCACAGAAAAAGCCGATATCAGATGACATGGAGACGTTCGCTTTATCACCGCGCGGAAAGCCACAAGCTCACTCTTTGTTCTTAGTATTGTTTAGCATCGGTTTCATGAATCCATATCAAAAGAAAATCCACATCGAAAAAGCGGTTACGGTGGCATTTCTTTTTCAAGCATTTTATTACCGTGCGGAAAGCCACAAGCTCGCTCATGTTATTAGTATTGTTTAGAATCGTTCTATGAATCCATATTAAAAGAAAATCCACATCGAAAAGCGTTTACGGTGGCATTTCTGTGGCATGCATTGAACCAAAGGTTTGACAGGAGATGTTGAAAAATAAAACAATCCTGCTTTTCCACCGACAGTATTAGTGTAATCATATTCCTCTGTTCTTTTCGTTTTTACGTTGCCGTCCTGAATGTTTTTCAAGACCTACGTTGGACTTTGGGTAAATTTTCCCAACTGTTTCAGCCAAAATGATCGAGACATCCCAATCTATTTTGAAGTGTTAGCTTCAGATCAGTAAAATTGAATAATTTTACAATTGTCACAAATTAGGACTTGTAGCAAACTGCACGAAAGAGCAGTGTTCGCAGGTTCTCAAATTTTGATGAAAAGCAAATAAGGTCAGATTGCCTTCTAGTAACAAAGCGATGAAAATTGGTAATAAAACGGTGAAAATCAGTAAGAAAGCAGTGATAATGAATTGGTATTTGAAAATAACTTTTAAAGGAATGGTCCAGCTTTGCTTCAAGACAAAAAAAATGTCCTTGTTCTAAGATGCCGGTTGCAGCAGTAGACCCAGTGCTGCATACTTTTAAAATGTAAAAACAGGACTAAATATATAACTGATTGTGTTTGAGCTGTCCCTGCGTGCCATCAGAAAATGCTTGGCGTGCCAAGTGGCACGCGCGCCGTATTTTGCCGACCCCTGTCCTACGTTTAAGAACTATCCATTCGGCAAGGTTAGGTTGAAAGTTACAAAAATCATCCACGCTGATCTTTCAAGAAACGTGATAGCGCTACACATAGAAATGCAGCAAAACAACAAATCATGGGTTTTTCATTACATAAGATATCGAAAGCTTATTTTTGACGACACGCTTGGGTTTCTCAAAGAGTAGCTTTAGTCAAAGCCATGACACAATGCAATGCGAAATTAGCAGTAGTCCATTAATTATTGTGGATATTCCAAGAACATTCTAATGGTTTCATGAACAAGATAATTGATACAACCAGGGGTGTAACGAGGGGAGGCAAGGGGGGGCACAATTGCCCGGGCGACGAATCACTATATGGGGGCCCCGAATCGGCTCTGAATCACTGCGGGGGGCGCAGAATGTCTGCGGAGGACGCCGAAAAGTCCTAAAAATGTTACAAGTACTTTCTTCAATGCAATATATTTGCTTCCGAATGACCCCATTTGACATGGAAGCCCAAACTTGCTTCTTGCCCAGGGCGTGATTTAACCTCGTTATGCCCGTGGATACAACTTGTATGTTGTTATGCAATTGCACAGCAAGTTAGCAACCAACACAAAAATGGCTTTTTGTTGATATTCCAATTTTTTCAGGGCCGTTATTTACATATTTTTCTGGCAGATATCTTAGTTTTCTGGGCGTTTTTCTTTTTTATGTATTCTATTGATAGGTTCATGACGCATTTTTCAAAACCCGGTGGAACGTTTCTCTTGTCAAGGCAGCAAGAAAGCGTCAGTTTCCAACGCTCGCTCAAAAGTGATTTGAAAAAACCTTAACTGCAATTTGCGGAGATGTGTGATACAAATACAGCAACCAAATAAATTATTGACGCAGAAAATAATAGCAGCTCTCCATGCAACATGATTGTTCGGCAACACCTTGGTGCATGACTTGCTTGATAATTCCACGCCTGTCGACTCTTTGCAATGCTTGCTTCAGAAAAATCGAGAGTCTGCACGAACCGCATCTCTTTCATGCGCCCTTTCATGACACATCTCTTTCATGTGCTCTTTCATGACACCGAAAATCGAAGGCGCTGCAGAAAATTTAATAAGATTCGATTTTCGCATCAGCGAGCCTACTGCGTCCCGGGAAAAAGCAATCGATGCAGTAGAAATACGTATCAACACAAATATGGAGGAAACTGCAACTCTGAAAAACGTGTATCAGGTCCAACCTTGCCTTTGTTATGCTTACGCCGGCAATCAGTTACAAATAGGCTGTGGAAAGCTGTTATTACTGCCACGAAAACGTCTTGCCTAATAAACTAAGCAGCTTGTTTGGCAACACGCATATCATTGGTAAAAACGTATTCGTTATTAGCCTTTAAGTTTTTGCAGGTATTAAAAATCGTCTTTTAGGTCAAATGTCAGTGTCATTTTTCAGAAACGGGGCATTGAATAGTGAAGCAAAAGCTAAATATGTTGCATTAGTATTGAAAAACTACTGCTGCAAGACCTGATTTGGCTTAACAGTATTGCAATCACTGACAGCTTCATGGCAAATTGTTGCTCATAAGAAAATTAGTCGAACATACAAGCATCTACTGCAATGAAACTACAACCTGAACACTTCGTTTGCTTAATGCACAGCAAACCGAACTAGTAACCATTGCCCCAAATAACTCTAAATTTGTTGTCACGCATACTACGTAGCGCACTGAAAAAGAATTGATCGTTATTATTTTGCATAACAGTGCTTTGTTGCAATTGAAAATTCTTATAATAACTACAGAATAAAATAATTTAATTTAAAGGACTTTTGGAATGAATCACTACGCAGAATCAGATGAATCTAGGGTTCTTCAACCTACGCTTTCATGTCGGTTACTTTTAATATTTCCGATAACATTTCAATCTTAGAATCTTCCTGCAAGACTGCAATAATGACGACAGTAACGACTGGACTACCTACTATAGCAGTTTTTGTATCTTTGATTAACTTTTGTGCACATGTATTTACAGCAGGGGTCACCAACCTTTTCGAAACTGTGAGCTACTTCTTGTGCACCGAATACCGAAGAGCTACTAGTTCGGTACACACTTCTGAAATAAAAATTTTGCTCAATGTACCTTCAGTTATTTTAGTACAGTGGAAACCGCTTAATAGAGCAGCCTCGGGAGTAGCAAAACCTGCTTTAATAAACGGTTGCTCTTTTATCCGATGAGAACTTTTTGCAATAAAAATAGGGTGTCATTCACACTAGGGTTCGCCAACACGCAAATCAATATCAGGATACTGTATTTTATTCTCGTTGTGAGCACTGTACACAGTATTGTAAAAAGAAACGTTATACTCTATTTTTGCAATATTTTTGTCATAATGTATTGCACAGTAGCTGTTGTGGTAGACACTGTTCACTCTTGCCCAGTGGCGTAGCAAGGGTACAGGGGCAGGGGCCCTGGGCCCCGGGCGGCACCTTCTGGGGGGCGGCACTTTGTTGATAAAAATTAAAATTTGAAAGGAGTTTAAAATTTCTAGCCCTTCATATTTACTTTAAAATAAAGTTTTAACCAGTCTAGCTCTTTTCAGTTTTTTATGTTTGGAAGCCCTAGACTGGTAGGCTATCCTAAAAAACACATCTGGCTGTGGAGTGAGTAAATTGAGGAAATTTTAGGCCTACTCAAAAATCTGGGTCAAATCCAATGTGCTAAAGTAGCCCGGTGTTTGTCTTGAAATCAGGGTTTTTGAAACACTTAGGGAGCAATTGCGCCCCATTTCTTACACCTTCCTCTCCATACAAAGCCGTTTCTCCCATCCCACTCAAAAGTCGTTAGAACAAAAGGAAAGAGATGACATTCGACAGCAGATTACAAACATGACTGATTTGGTATTCCGAGGTTCATATCGCCCCTCCTCTGAAAATTTGATGAAAAAGGCCTTGCATGAAATCACGGCAAATAGTCAAGGATAGTTTAATCCTTTTTCTCCCATCGTTGGTTCCTTAGCAACGCCTCAACTGCACATCATAACAAGGACCCCAACAAGGGGCCGGGGGGGCAATGCCACGGGGCGGAACTTTTCGGGGGGCGGGACTTTTGGTGAAAGGAAGGAATATCAAATGGTCTTCCACGAATGAATCTGAAGTTAGATTTAGGTTTTAGATTTTGGTTAAGGTTGGACCTACCATACGTCCCGGTTTGGCCGAGACTGTCCCGGTTTAAACGTCTTTCCCGGTGTCCCGTCCCGGTTAGCAAAACGTCCGGAATTTCACTACAGTGAAGTTTTCAAAATTAACTCCGGCCTGATGATGCATTGTTATGAAATAAAAATTCCGTCCTGAAAGGTTTGGCTTTGCTTTAACCCGTGGTTTGGGGGGGCGGCACTTTTCGAGTGTGAGGGGGCGGCACTTTTCGACTCGCCCCGGGGCGGCACTTCCCCATGTCGGGGTCCTGATCATAACGTCACCTGACACCTAGGCATTGGCGACGAACATTTCCGTGGGGTGGCGATGGCTAGTCCGCCTCTCAATCGGAGGGTTTGGTGTTCGATCCACGTGCAACTGAGTGAATCGCCGCAGCGCTCTTTGGGAAGAGTGTTCAACCGCCGTGGCAAGAAACGCAGTTCAAGCGTTGGCTTACCGCTGCTTGCCGTCACCAAAATTAAAAAAACATTTTTTCGCACATCTTATACTACTTTTTAATGTTCAGCGCGATATTTCCAAGAAGTGCCATAAGCTGTAGCCTGGTCATTAGGTGGGTTTATCAACATTAAATTTTGGAGGTTGAAGTGAAGAACTCTGCAAAGGTAACATTGCTCAATTTCAACGCAACTGCTGTGTTTCCGCATGACGTAATGGTGCCGGAAAATGACGTTCTTGAAGCGGGTAGTGCAGGTGATGTATTTGCGTGGCTAACTTAGAGCTCAGATTGTAAGTTTGAACTGAAAGTAGAGTGAATCAGGGCCAACCGGTAAGCAGTCGAGTTTCGTTGAAGTCCTCTTTGTTCAACGATATACTCACATTTCCGGTCATAGAAAAAGTCATTTCAACAAGCAAAGCTTAGAAAAGGTGTTGCTCTCATTGTGATGTATTTGGCATGGTGTGGTAATAGTCTTTGAAACAGATGTCTTTTGTTAACCAGTTTCGTCGCCATAGGGGCTTTGGTGGGCTTAGCCCCACCAAACAAATTTCCAAGCCCCCACATTTTAATTTGAAACACTATAAATCACTGAATTTTTTATCAAATTTTAGAATGTCAAGCCCCCTTGCATAAACGCAAAGCCTCCTTATGTAAGACCCGGCGACGGTTCTGTTGGTAAAAGAGGAAGGCAAGGAATAACACTATGCACGTGTAATTGGAAGAAGCCCAGGAGTTTAGTGCTATAAAAAGAGGTGTGCGAACGCCGTTCCCACACGAAATAAAAAGGAAGACTGCACCAAATAGTTCGACTAATTCGCCCATAAGAACTTCCACACTGGATCTTCCTGTTTCACTGCAGACTTCAGTTTAGCAGTGCGATTCTGCGTGTCACTATCACATCTGTGAGATCGCAGCCATGTTTCAATGTAGTACAAAAAGGTGTGGGAACGCCGTTCCCTTCCCACTACACCCCTGAAAAAGTTCAACAGCTAGACCATGACCTGCACAACTCAGAAAGCTCGGAGGGCCAAATTGATCAACATAAATTTTCCGCGGGCCGAAAAAGTCTATTTCGTTGTACAGTAATCTGGAAAAAATTCTGGAATGACAATTAATTATACTCGAAGCCGGGATTTTGCAATATTTTCTGCAATTGAGAAAGTCTTCATGGGCCACAAGAAAAGTTGTCACGGGCCACATTCGGCCCACGGGCCGTACGTTGTGCAGTCCTGAGCTAGATCAAGTGTGCAGGTTACGATAAAGGCTGCAAGTCAGCATCTCTCACCCAGAGCAGTGGCGTAGCCAGCCCAAAAATTTGGGTGGGGCCAAAAAGTTTTGGAGGGGAACAAAATGTTTGCTTTTAAGCGAATAACACCATTTTGTTTGAAAAAACGCCACTCAATGGNCAAAATGACTATATTTTCTAAAAATTATGGGGGCATGACCCCTTTGGCCCCCCTGNCTAGCCAGTTTTAAGCCTATTTTACCGTTTTATCACAATGGGTCCCGCATCTACACAGGGCCTCGCNCAAGTGTCGACAAAGTTAACGTTTGAAGCCTTTTGTATATTCTAAGAGGATTAAAACCACTACTGAAACGTGAAGTAAACAATGAAACGTCCTTTACATCACTGAAATCATATTATGAAATAAATATTGTAGCCTGCTATATGCAGTATGTATACTTTTTCAGTTTCAGACAGAGATACTGCATGAAATAACATACTTAAATGTTTACATCTGCAAAGTAGGTATGCCGCCAACATATGCCTAAATTTTTCGTTTGATCCCATGGAATGAGCAAACTAAAAGCAAAGCGGTGGGCTTACCGGAGACTAAAAACCTACAGGGAAGAACATTTGACGAAACATGTTGGGTCCATACATGCGTAAGTAGAGCAAGCAAAAAAATTAGGAAAAGTAATGATGAAGAAGGTGGCGACAAGCAGAAAAAAAGTAAGACTCGTAATCGACAATGAAAACAAGACCCATTTCAGTTTGTGAATGTTTGATTGTGATCTTCAAATGCTTTATTAATCCTTTTTTCTTTAAATAGGCACGAAACATGATCTTCTTTCATTTTAAATTCTTGTAGCAAATTTGAGAGGTGGAAAAGGCGGCAATTTTATGGTCGGCCCCGGGCGGCACGTAGCCTCGCCACGCCACTGCTCTTGCCCCACTTTAGCACAACAGAACTGGTCGATTTTTTATTGTTTTACTTCATTTTTGCGCTAACCGCGTGCAAGCCATGGTGTTGCTATACGTCTAACTGCTCTAACAAGCGGTGTGCCTGCTCTAGTAAGCGAAGAATTTATAAGAGGAAAAAGATGGGATCGTTTTTTTTTCAGTCGAGACTGCTCGAATAAGCGGCTTGCTCTACAAACCGATGCTATATTAAGTGGTTTCCACTGTATTGATATTCACTAATGTGAAGGCATTGATCACGCTAATGTCATTTTTAGAACAGGCCCGCGGGCGCCCTGCATGGTCCTTGCGGGCGACCTGATGTCCGCGGGCACCAGATTGGTGACCCCTGATTTATAGCATTCGGTTAAATCGGCTAAAAGCCACAGCCACGGTCAAAACACAGAAAAAGGGCAGGGGTAAGTGACATATCTAGGGCGCCGATACAAACAAACTGGAAGAAGCAAGTGGGCAATGCTCCTTCGGTGCCTCCTTGTTCCGGAGTCCCGAACAACAATTTGAATGTTCACATTCTAATCTCAATAGAATCTGATGAAAACACAACTTGCTATCTGCCATTGAGATTTATCGCCATTTTGTAGCACAAGATATGATATATTGTACGTGAAGCTTACAAAAGTTATTAAAACACCACACCTAGTTTTTCATGATCTGTAGCCATTTCATACCCTAGCAGAGGCTTTGCTTGCCTGAAATGAAGTCCAGTGCTTAACAATGCGTCTAACATTACTTTTCGCCAATAGCGTGCGTAAACCGCTTTCAAGCATTACTTTTACTGGCATTGTAAGCGACCACAAGTCTTAACTTAAATGTTGCCTGGTTTGAAAGGTGCTGGGATGCGTTTGCAAAAAATTGATTCACATTTTGAAACAACTCACATCCTCATCGAGGGTTCTCTGTAAGTGTGCATAAGTGAGAAATTGAAACATAAATTTTAAGAAGGAAGGTTTCATTACTTCATTGATTATTGTTCTTTGACAAATAAAGCATATCGCTTACACTAATAGTTGTCACAGGGGTTAACAGTGAAGTCATAGTTGAGCAAGCCAACAGCATACCACCCAGTGCCGTCGCCATGGGGTGCTTTGGTGGGCTTAGCACCCCCAAACAAAGCTCCAAGCCCCCAAATTTTTTGGGTTCCCCCAAAATTTTTGGCTGGGTACGCTACTGACGTCCACCCATTCCGCAAATATCTTTACCTATGGGTCTTCCTTGCACCCTCAGACAATGCAGCGCGGGTTACATTGGAGCGCATCATGGGATTCGCAACCCTGGTTTGAGGAATTGAATTAGTAAGCACTGATCATGCCGCAAGTTGCAAACAAGCGTGCGTCACGCTTAGTTTTCTACAGCGGCTTTTACAGCTTGATTTTCTTCCGGCTAAAGGTTCATGTGATGAACTGTCCACGGTTGATACAGTTGTGTGTCTCCCTGCAACGCCGACCTTAACAGGTGCGGGGCCCAATGCAAGGCCTAGGCGCGGGGCCGCTCTGAGCAGTGGCGTTATTACGTCATCGGGCTCAGTCAACCGTGCTATGACCTTTTCGAGGAAGATATTTTAGCAAAGTAATTATGTGAATATCAAAAAGACAGAAAAGTATTGGATTCGATCTGCATGTAGGCTACAGGATAACACAATAGTTTCTTTTATGTGGAAGGGGCATAGCTCATGTGTCCCCCAACTATGGTCATGTTTATAACTAATAGCATGCTGCTATGGTGGACATTAAACAGTGCATTACTACCACTCGTAACCAAGCCGAAAGCTGTAAAGGAAGCTCTGCAATGGAGCGGCGAGCGCAAGTGCAAAGTTACGTCAATGAAACCGAACTAACAAGCGAACTGAACTTACAATGCAATTAATTATTTCACTCGTGTTGAACTGACTTGGAGAAAATCGCTAACATGAACTGATTGCTTATCTCACTTTCCGTAACCACAATCGCAGACGCGTTCTTGCATAAAGGTAAAGTCTGGGCGCATTATCAACTATCCGCTTTATGACACAATACACGAGAAAAGCAGACTTCACAAGAGAGCAACCCATGCATCCGCCCAAAGCTCTCCCAAAGCCCAAGTTTACAATAGAATTTACTCATTATGCTTCATTATGCATGGACTTGGAACGCAAACTGCTTTTTATGAATTAGAAATGTAATGTACAAAGGTTTTTAACTACCACGTGCCACGTGACAGTTGCAGAAACTTTATCAAACGCAATATATAATGCGCATGGTTGATTGATAAAAACAAAAGCATATAGCCGCCCAATATATTGATAAACTGGAACGAGTATGCTGGATGAAATTCACAATTTTTGCCTTGCCTACTTAAGCTGCAGGACAGCTTCAAGTGTCCTTTACGTTTATGAACTTGCATGGACTTTGCAGTATTGGTGTTTCTACGTATTTACGCTCGCAAATAGGCAAATCACAACAAAAGTTTGATGGGGCGGCAAATGATAAAAGTACTTGCACGACCGACAGGTAATGCCGAACAATATTGTGGACAAAGATAAGGAGGCAGGTTCAAGTGTTAACACAATTTTTCCTTGATTTGCATGAGGTTTTTGGCCTCCACAGGGCCACCAACCTCTCATTTGTTGTCGTTTCTTTCAGTGTGGTACAATTAATTATATTTTGACAAAATAATAAAGTAATTATACTGTGTCAAAATCTTCTATGAAGCAAAACTGCAAGCCGTTGTTAAAGTGCAGATTATCCGCAATCAACCTTTCGAGAACCGAACAACGTCACGTAAGCAGAACTGCCATCAAAGTTACGACAGACACTCGTCTATACCTGTTCATTGCGAGTTGAATCACTTCACACCTTTTTTGTTTGCAATATCTGTAGGTTTACTTCAGTCTCAACTGGCACTGGTAACAAAAAATTCTATCCATGAAGAGTGGGACAGGGTGAAGCCAGTCTCCACGCCACGGAGGGGTTTGGTGATCTAAGCCTCTGAAAACAATGCTGCAAGCTCCCAAATTTAAATATGAAAAACTACAAACCAGTTGAATTTTGTCAATTTTTACATGTCAAGCTTTCTGGCGACGGTTCTGGGTGAGCCAGTGCCGTGGCAAGGCAGCCCCGTACCCCCCGGACGAGGGGGGGGCGACCATTCGTAGGGGCCCCACAATATATATTGTATTAGTAAGTTAGAGCCGTCTCTCTACCCTTGACTTTTACTCTTCTGGTTTT
>JGI24159J19872_10007684_pt1 | contig 14125 bp, 11 predicted proteins | sample Ectturendosymbi4_FD_19872 | JGI IMG/M metagenome (IMG submission 19872) | reverse complement strand
CTTTCTGTTTACAAGCATGACAGGGACCAAAGTGATACAATGCATTCAAGTGTCTACTCTGCTTCGAGGCAAAATCTGTGCTGGGACTATTTTGCCTCCATTTGAACACAATTGGTTGAAGTACTCATATGACAAGCATGATACGCAGGGACAATTGTTTGGGATTTAGGAGCTTATGGTTAGTGTTTAGGATCAGGGTTTATGGTGAAGTTTTAGGTTTGGGAGTTCAATGTTTAGTGTTAGGGTTTAGCCTACAGTTCACTTAATGCAAACAAGAAGCTGCTAACTGCTTGCCATCCCTGACACCATGACAACCATTATCTATGCATGTGTGGCGGCCAGGAGATGGCGCCACATGAAAATAAATGGTCACCCCTAGATGCTGCCCATGAGTAACAAGTCACTGTGATAGTCACCACAAGCAAATTATCGTAGTTCACTTATCCCTATATAATGATAATGCAACCTAGTAGTAGTAGAGTGAAGTCAGTGATGGATCTCTATTGCTGCTGGTTGCTTTCCTGTTGTTTAATGCTCCGAATTGCCATCTTTCTCTTGTGCTTGCCTCAGTAGTTCAAGACGATGGAGTCAACTGCCACACATGGGACTGAGCTTTTGCAGATGTCATGGTCAACTAAACAGGACATTCGTTCCAAACTTGTCATGTGACTACTTCAACCAATCGTGATTAGCTAAAAGGCAAAATAGCTCTAGCAGTTATTTTGCCTTATGAGGCAAAACAGACACAGCACAAAAATGTATGTTGTGCATCGCAGTACACTTTCGGATAGTTTTCGGATACGGATAGTATGATTTCAACCAAAACAGGGTTCGGATCGGATACGGATATCATTTTTCAAAAACAGGATAGGATCGGATAGTGAAAATCCACTATCCGATCATCTCTGTCACGTGTATTGCGAAGTGTTTCACCTGAGGAAATAATACACAAGTTGCCAAAAATGTTGTGGTTTCCAGGGACGACGGAATGCGATTGGGCTGGGGGAGCAGTAAAAACGTTGAGGGCAATGGAAATTTATGAAAAACAAAAAAATCGTTGCGAATTATGCTTGCTACTGTTCAACAACAATGTTGACCTCAAAAATAATAAAGGAAACTATAGAAAATTTGTTTCAATTCGATCGTCATAAACCATAAAATTCCGATGATAGTGTTATGAAAAAGACACCTTTGCCCCCGTTGTCCCTCTTTTGAAAGATCAGGGGGCAATGTCACCGCTTTCCGGCGTCCCTGGTTACCGCTATCAGCAGTCACTTTCTCGAAGTATTACCTGCCAAGATGTCTGCGCTCAACAGTCACATGCAGGCGCGGTAAAACGCCTAATATCGTAACTTGAAGTAAACATTAGAAGATTTATTGCCATGTTATTGTTACACAATAAACACCAACAGCAATATAATCCGATCGCAAGTTTGGAAACTGTCTCTGCAGGCAAAGCACTGGAAATGAGTGAACTGCAAGCTCACTACTGCATGACACCAGAACAATTGATTGAACCAGGCTCTTGTGCAATGTGAGTCTTGTACCGGCTAATAAACTGTCATTGCAATACATAAATCAATCAATCGGAATTGAGCTGCTGCCGTCATGTTGTCTAGAAAATTTTGGTTCTTTGTCCAACTTTCCAGCTGGGCATTTTGCCCCCCCCCCTGTGGACGCCCATGGTTTTGACGTACAACGAGTTCAAACTGTTTTCTTGGTGTGCTGAACGCAACCATCAGCAACCGCTTGTTGGCTTTAGTAAACTAAGAATTGCTATACACTCTGAAAAGCAGAACGAAACAAGAGTCAGTATACCAGCACGCCTTCAAGGCTACACGCGAATAATGCAAGACGAGCAAGGTAGGTCAGACACCAACCGCGGAATTTCAAGTAATCAGCCAATAAAGCGCGGGTGCAAGAAACCAATTAAACGCGCAGATATCATCACACTCTCCCCCTCCCAAAAAAAGGATCGGGTACAACGTCCCAAAACAAACAAGCAAAGCACAACTACGAATACGGAACTGCGCCGTATCTTTCGACTGGTTTCCGAAGGCGTGACGACCTGCGGAACGGTACATTGTGTTCAGTGTCCTTCGCAACAGCTTTCGTTTGCTCATCCTCATCTGACATGATCGCGTCACTAGTATTCGGCCCTGCGGCAACATCACTGGTATCAGGTCGATCCTCAGCAAACGTCTCTGGTAGGTGGACATCTTCCGACAGTCAGGGACGGAGCCAGACATTTTCATTTGGGGGGGCCACTGGAGGGGCCACTTTTGCAACAAGAGGAGCTGTCAATGGTCTTGTAGGACTTTCAGAAAGAGACCTGAAAAATTTTGGGGGGGCCAGGCAAAATTTTGGGGCAGTGGCCCCCCTGGCACCCCCCTGCCGACAGTTGTAACAGGGTTCGATCTCGCCCGAATTATCCTCACGCGAGGAACCTGCAGGAGCAATATATTTCAGCAAAACAGTCGACTCTTTTCCTGAAGGAAATCGAACAACAGCATAATTTGGCGTTGCGTGGACCAAGTCGACCTCTTCTACCATCGGATCGTGTTTACTGGAGCGTCCGTGACATTTCAGTAGCACTGGCCCTGGAACACTTAACCATGTAGGGACGGAAACGCCAAATGTTGACTGACGTTTAAAATTAAATAATCGTTCATGAGGGTTTCGTTGGTTGCAGTTACAGAAGAAGAGACAGAAGAGAACGAATCGAGTTACAGATGAGAACGAATCGAGTGCAAAGCATGCGGAAGTAGCCTACGCATTCCCATTGTGAAATATCCAATCCACGCAACTTCAGTACAAGTTTCACCGAAGACCAAATAATACCATTATAACGTTCACACTGGCCATTATCACGAGGATTGTACACAAAGGTCCTACTGCAAGCAATAGCACGACGATGCACAAGTTCGTTTGAAAGGAAAGCAGGCCCACAATCGTAATGTATGTAAGCACACATTCCAAACACAGCAAAGAGTTCGTTCAAGCATTCAATGACAGTCTTAGCATCTGTGTTACGACAGGGGAAAGCAAAGGGAAACCCCGAAAATTCATCGACAATCGTGAGCAAGTAATGACATTTCGATGTACATGGGAGCGGTCCTTTTAAAATCTAAGGAAAGACGTTAGAAAGGCTGCGTAGCCTTGACGGGTGAAGCCGCAGGCGGTGCGTAAAACTGGGGTTTGATTTCAGAACAAACATGACATTTACCGACCGTTTTACGAACATCTTCCACAGAAAGCGGCAAGTTCTTAGCACGAAGTGAAACAAGCACGTAATTCCTGGATAACAAAGCGACTCGTGAATCTTTTGCAATGACGTGACTTATGTCTCCGCACAAAAAGCTCTTGACAATGTATCAGGAGGTACATTTAACTTCCCAGGACGATACGAAATTTTAAAATCAAAGGCACTCAGTTCCACATGCCAACGAAGTAATTTTTCATTATTAACTTTACCGTGTTTGGCACAGTCATACATGAACAACATTGACTGCTGGTCGGTTACTACGGTAAAACGGCGGGCAGTAAGGAAGTGGGCCCACTTGCGGATGGCCTCAACAATAGCCGTGGCTTCTTTTTCTACACTTGAATATCGAATTTCACTGTTATTCAGTGTCTTTGAGAAAAGGCGACGGGGCGGTTTTGTCGATTTAGAATCACAGGCTCGGGTGCATCAGTTTCTACTGTAAACGGGAGACTTTCATCAATAGTTCCCAGTGTTACGGTACTGAGACATTTCTTTAACAATTCTAAGGCAGAAACGGCCTCATCACACAAAGGAAAACGCTTAACGTCAAGGAGCGGCTTAACCTTTTTGGAGTAACGCGGAATCCATTGTGCGTAGTATGCAAACATGCCAATGATACGTTGCAATGCTTTCGCGGTAACAGGGTTTGGCAACTCCATTAAGGGTTTCACGTGCTCTGGGTCCGGCTGCAACTGGCCGTTGGTAATGCGGTAGCCGAGTAAGTTCATGGTGTCAGAGGCGAAAACACGCTTGTTTTCATTCAACGTAAGGTTATTCTCGTTTGCAATGTCGAGAAAAAAATGAAGGTTTTGATTATGTTCCTCCTGGGTATGTCCTCAAACTCTAATGTGGTCTAAATATGCAAAAGTACCTTTGCAGTTGTTCTCAACAATGAGAGAGTCGATGGTACGTTGAAACGCAGCAGGAGCGTTTGAGTCCGAAAGGCATCCTCTTGTACTGATATAGTTGTCCGTTGGCTTCGAATGCAGTATACCTTCGTTCCTTTGGCAAGAGTTCTACTTGGTGGTAAGCGCTCCGCAGGTCTAAGGTAGAAAACCATTTATATTGCGAGACCTGACGAATGGTGTCATCGATACAAGGAAGCGGGTAAGCTTCAAGATGGGTGAATTTATTAACCGTTTGACTGTAGTCAACACACAAACGTTTTTTACCGGTTGACTTGTTCCTTGCAACAACCATTTGAGTGCGCCAGGGCGACGTACTTCTCTCAATGACATCTTCCTTGAGGAGTCTGCGGACTTCGTTTGCAATAAACTCCTTGTCTGCTTGGGAATAATGCATCTCGAATTGCTCCCTTTTGATACTGTGCAGCTGTGACATCCCTAAAATTACAATTGGTACTGAGAACCGTTAGTCTTTGAAGATATTCTTCCAATGACTCGCAGACAATTTGTCTACAAGTGCTCAGTTGGTACCTAGCATACACTTCATTCACGCGTTTGGTATAGGCATCACCCAACTTGCGTATGGCATCGTTGTACGTCGTGCACTCGCTAATATACGCATATATCGATGCATCTACCAGACTCACTAAGATACCTAACTTATCTGCAGTTACGTTGGCGATTCTCTCAGTACAGGAAACAAATGTGCGTTTCCAATGCTTGCATTATCTGCAACTGTCCACAGCATTTGCCGCAGTAGCAAATACTTGCGGTTTCAAGCACGTATCCATCAGGATAGCACTCTTTATTCTTAATTTAATAAATTGTGCTGAACGCAACCATCAGCAACCGCTCGCTGGCTTTAGTAAACTAAGAATCGCTATACACTCTGAAAAGCAGAACGAAACAAGAGTCAGTACACCAGCACGCCTTCAAGGCCACACACGAGTAATGCAAGGCAAGGCGAGCAAGGTAAGTCAGACACCAACCGCGGAATTTCAAGTAATCAGCCAATAAAGCGCGGGTGCAAGAAACTAATTAAACGCACGGATTTCATCACACTTGGGTTCAGTGTAAAAGCGCTCCAATAATATTCATTCTTTTCGCATTTCTACTGTATGTTCAGCGACAATGTTGACTTCAAAATTAATAACAGAAATTATAGGAAATCATTGTCAATTTTATGTGTGCGCGAATAGCTGCAATAAATTTGTTTCAAGTCGATCTTGACAAATCATGAAGTTACTTATGAAATCTGTTATGTAAGAGCACCTGTGCCCCCGTTCATTCCCCTTTCAAAGGGCATGGGAATGTCCCCGTAATGCACCCCGTTCCGGCGTCCCTGGTGGTTTCTTTCACTTTTTTAACCCTTCAAGTCCAGCGATTTTGGCGATGGTTTACGTTTTGAACACTATAACTCGCTATCTAATATAGCTACAAAGCTGTTCAAACCATCCACGGATTCAGCAAGTCTTGTAGTTTCGATTAAAAGAAAATATTTGATTTGGGTGTGGGGTTTTCTCTTGGTGACGTCACAAAGAAGGCATGTTTTTGAATTTTTGACCCACTTTGACTGGGGATGGGCGCTAATCCAATGCGCCATTTTTATGGCTCAAACTTTTTTGGAAACTAGACGGCCATCCGCGTCTTTGGAGCCCTTGATTGACCTTCTAGCATGTCTGGAACCAAAATTATGACCCAAAAACCCAGTTGTGCACAAAACTGCAGAAAAAGCATGAGTCTCCCTCTGGCGGCTTGCGTGGCTCGTGACACCTCGGCACTAGAACATGATAGAGACTATTCGAACCCTCGAAAGACTCGTGAATTCCAAGTCTTCTAGTTGCACTGAAAAAAAACTTTTGAGACTTGGGTTTGGAGTTTTCAGTGGGTGTCGTTAGAATGGGGGAAGGTTTGCTTTTTTTTGTTATTCTTTCATGACGTCATCGCCCGGACAATGAGCCGAAATTGTGACTCAAACTGTGGTTGTATTCTAGGCTGGAATATGGGGCTGTAGAGGCCTAGATCGACTTCCTGGCGTTTCTGGTGCCCAAGTTAGGGTGGAAAGATCCCCAATCTTGTAAGGATTTCCTAGCAAATTAGTGGGGATTCCTCTAATTAATTTCTGCTTATTTTTCCATAACGTTTGAACCAGAAATGCTAGAATGTCCATCAAACTCTCTAAAGACTCGTATTGTAGCCTAGAATAATAAAAAAATTTGAGCTACAAATCGGCTTGATTGGTCGGTTCTCAGAGCATGATGACGTCATCCAAATGTAAACAAATATGCACAAACATCCTCTCATTATGTAAACATCAACAAAAAAAAACGAGATCTCAGGCTAAAATTTTTTTTGCAGTCTAAACTACAAGTCTTCACGAGTCTTTAGAGGGCTTGAACAGTTCTCTAGCCTATCCTGGCGTCGAGTTATGACCATATCCAAACTGGGTGTTATTCAACCCAGGTTTCCTTTTGTAGGGGTAGAAATTTTGACCACTTTTTGTTTTTTGTGGCATAATTTTGGATCCAGATCTGCTACAAAGCCAATCAATGGCTCTAAAGACTGGGATGATAGCCTAGTTTAGAAAAAACTTGAGCGAAAAAATTAGCTCATTGGATTGGGGTCCAGGGCCGCGTAAACTAGGCCAAAAATATGAAAATGACACCGCCACTTGCGACGTCCTCCCCCGGAGAACCCCAAACCCAAAACGAAAAATTTGTTTTTCAATCTCAACAAGAAGACTTGCTGAATCCATGGATGGTTTGAACAGCTTTCTAGCTCAATCGACTGGCAAGTTGTAGCGTTGCAAAACATGCGCCAAACTTTTGGCGATCGCGAGACTCAGCAGTCACTAACACACAGATAGAGCATTAGATTCAAAATGTTGTAAGAATGGTGGCATTAATTAACGCTTAGTTCGTCAATTGTTTGTAGGGTCTTGATTCTTTATTCTGCCGGTTTATTCATTTCTGTCTGTTGGATATCAGTTCAATAAAACCACTATGGGATTTTGGCCTTTCTCAATGCAAATTACATGAACACTTGCACTATAGGCGTACGGGAAGGCATTTTACTGGGGGGGCGGAAAAAAATTGCCCTGAAAGTAACCATTTGCCCTAAAAATAAACAATTTGGCCTGATCTAAACTTTGTAGTTTAATCCGAATGGGGCCTGAAACCTCTTGTAAATCTGTTGTATACAGTTGAATTCGTTTATAACGTCTTCGTGTGTAACGTCAATTCGCCCATAACGTTACATTTTGTTTGGTCGCGATGCAGGGACGGAGCTAGGGGGGTGCCAGGGGGGCCACTGACCCCCAAAATTTTGCCTGGCCCCCCCAGTTTCCCCCCAAAATTTTCCGGGTGACGTCATGCCACTGCATTGAAGTCCTACACAGACCATTGACAGCTACCCTTGTTGCAAAACTGGCCCCTCCAGTGGCCCCCCCAAATGAAAATGTCTGGCTCCGCCCCTGTCGCGATGGCATCTTTTATACACATTTCAATTCGCTTATAATGTCAATTCGGCAATAACGTCCTTTATCCAATCCCCTAGAGGTGCCGTTATGGGCAAATTCTGTAGTTACCTTGCTTGTTAACTCAAGGGGTTGAAGTTCCTTGCGTGCTGTTTTCTCCCAGACAAGACATTTTACGGGAATTACTTTTACTGATGCAAATATGTACACGACTTCGATGACGCAACTCAATGTTTTAAAAGCGACGGTTCCGGATCGTATGGTCTAACTCCCTAAACCTGCGTGTGTTATCGCTGCTGTGTGCTTGAGCAAGGCACTTAAAGACGCGCAGACAAAGGAGCAAGGCAATCTTCACATCTGTGGTGCCCGCTTCGAAAGCTCCTGTTGATCAAAAAAATCCATCATCTTAACACCCTGCACCTNTACCCANCNCAAANNNNAAAACGAACAAAGAAAGAGTTACCGAATTCTTNTATCAAGCTGTTGAACTACCGACATCCGATTGTTCGATTTTTACAGAAAACGANGGCTTGGTCCAGATCAAAGTCACTATAACCAATCACGACTTTGGTCCAGCTTACAAACTACACTAGCCCAAATTACACAGATCACCCCCAAGTGAATATATATTGTATTGAATATTTTTACACCGTTCACGATTTTTGAGCAACTTGCGCTTGCCATGAAAAAACAGAGTTGCCCTGTAACTTTTCACTGCGTTGAATATACTTTTTACATTCAGAATTTTGAGCAACTTGCGCTTGCCCTAAAAAATAGAGTTGCCCTGCAAGTTTTCACTGCATTGAATATGTGTTTTTTATCATTCAGGATTTTTGAGCAACTTGCGCTTGCCCTGAAAAAAAAACAGAGTTGCCCTGAAATTTTTCACTGTATTGAATATACTTTTTGAATTTAGGGGTTTTGCAACTTGCGCTTGCCCTGAAAAACAGAGGGTGCCTTGAATTCATTGTACTGAATATGTATTTCTTATTATTCAGGATTTTTGAGCAAATTGCGCTTGCCCTAAAAACAGAGTTTGCCCTTCGGGGGGTGGCGGCCGCCCCGCCCCCGATTCGTACGCCTACGACCAGTGGTGATTCTAGAACTTAAAAAGTGTAGGGGGGCACTGCGGGGCCATGAAAAAAGTAGGGGGACCAACATAAATGTCTATCTTTCATGGTGATTTTTCGTTTTTTTGCTATGATTTGCCTTATCAAACCCAACATACTCATGAATATCATTAAATATGAACTAGCGTTTTTATTCAATAGCGACCCTAAACGCACTGTAGATGCAATCACTCACGTGTACTGCTATGTCGAATATTCGTTGCTAACCATAGGCGTACAGGAAGGCATTTTACTGGGGGCGGCGGAAAAAATTGCCCTGAATATAACAATTTTGCCCTAAAAATAAACAATTTGGCCTGATCTAACCTTTTTAGTTTAATCCGAATGGGGCCTGAAACTTCTTGTAAATCTGTTCTATACAGTTGAATTCGTTTATAACGGCTTCGTCTGTAACGTCCGTTCGCCTATAACGTTACATTTTGTTCGGCCCCGATGGCATCTTTCACATGCATTTCAATTCGCTTATAATGTCAATTTGGCAATAACGTCCTTTCTGCAATCCCCTAGAGGTGCTATTATAGGCAAATTCTGTAGTTACCTTGCTTGTTAACTCAAGGACGTGAAGTTCCTTGCGTGTTGTTTTCTCCCAGACAAGAAACTTTACGGAAATTGCCTTTACTGATGCAAATATAACAAGCGACTTCGATAGTGCAACGCAATGCTTAAAAGTGACGGTTCCAGATCGAAGGGTCTGACTCCCTGGACCTGCCTGTGCTATCGTTGCTGTGTGCTTGAGCAAGACACTAAAAGACGTGCACTCAAAGAGGCCAAGCAATCTGCACGTCCGTGCGACCCGCTTCTACTGAAGATTGCCCTGAAAAAAAGGGGGCTTGCCCTGAAAAACAGAGTTGCCCTGAAATTTTCACTGTATTGAATATACTTTTTACATTCAGGATTTTTGAGCAACTTGCGTTTGCTCAGAAAACATAGCTTGCCCTGAAAATTTTCAAGACAGGGGGGCGGCAGCCCCCCCGCCTGGTACGCCTATGGTACTAACCATGTAACTTCCACAGCACTCCACATGTGAAACGAAACACCATTTCCCGTACACAATTATGCTGACCCCACATGAACGAAAACAGTTCCACGAAAGTGAATACAATTCACATGAAAGCGAATTGGTTCCAACCACGAATTCCATCTTGACACAGAGACAAGTAGGGTGTTGATAGCCAACTAGTTTTGTCCAATATTCTTACTGCAAAACACATAAAAATAAGCCATCTGCCAACAGATTGGTGACTACTGACTAATCCGTTTTTGTGGTAGCTCATGGACATTTTGTGATTGCGGTGGAACCGTAACAGTGTTATGCAACTACTATTACGAGTATAATGCCCATCTGCGCAGCGTGGATGGGGTGAGGGCTATTCAATGCAATATGCATTCAACGCAGCAGCGAGGTTTCGGCAGTAGTGCCACCTAAAGCAGCGCCGCAGATAGGTCTGCATCGGCGTTTAGGGCGTGTGCCTGATTGTAAGATGTAACAGCAGGCGTAAAACTTATATTGCAGGATATTCCCAACAAAGTCGTTCATTTTAATATTCACACCGAATTTTCCTCTGAGTGATCCTCAATAGCTGTCTTTTCAATCCTGCGTTGATTGTGACTGTCTTGCCATAAGCGAAACACGCACTAGCCGGTCTAGGACAGTTCGGCGCTGCAGTTTTGGCGACGGGACGTTTCGGCGATCATCATCATGGCCCATCCCGTCGTTGTCGACGATGAGCTCGGCGCTTCTCCATTTTTTCTGCGTAGCTTGTGGTTGACAATGAACAACCATAACTCAGAGAGGCACGCCATCTGTTGCGATCGGCCGCAAGTGTTCCCCATGACTCTGGAGAGATGTTGAAGCCCGCCATGTCACGCTTGATAACGTCTTTATAGCGCAGTTTGGGTCTGCTAGTTCTACGAGGCGCGTTATAGAACTCACCGTAGACGATATCCTTGCGCAGGCGTCCATCTTCCATACGGTGAACGTGACCAAGCCAGCGCGGACGTCGCTGCCTTGTGATAGTAGTGAGGTCATATGAATTGGTGAGATGCAGGATGGTGGAGTTGGGGACATAATCCCTCCACGAGACACCAAGAATGGAGCGAAGGTATCTGAAACGAAATGCATTGAGCCGGTTTTCTTGGCGGCGGTATGTGCACCACGCCTCGCTGCTGTATAACGATGTAGGTCACAAATGTATTAGGCAAAAAATGTGTGTTTTTGAAATATTTTGAAGGTTAGACTACAAAGGACGTTTGCTTCATAAGTGTTTTTGTCGTCATCCTGATGGCAAGTGGCCAGTGTAGTTTCCCGGCCGTCAGGATTTTGGAAGAACTCATTGCGACCGTGACCACGTGTGTAAAGAAATATGGCATGTTACGTTTATTTTTGCTGGCATGTGGCCTTTGTGAGTTTACATCAAAGTTAAGTCTGGGCAGCATCTTTCTTGATCTTTCACGTAGCTATCATTTTGATTGCATTTCACAGCTAATCTAAGAATATATCGTACTTTCTTGCCATCGGTTGCATATCGGTGTACGAAAATACAGTAATGGCACTTCCAAATCCATGCATCATGAATCGCAATCAATACAGCATAATTGGCGGGGTTGTCCATGGGACATATTTATCTGTCCCATTCCCATACCATAGCAATTTATGCCTGTCCCACCCATGGGATTCCCATTACATTATTATAATATTAATATGGAATATAATTCAATTAAAATTATTAAATTTATGAAAGTTTAGGTTTAGTATCTGCTAAATAGGACTAAATACATGTACAAAGAGACATGCAAAACGACAAAATTAATTGACTTTACAATTCAGAAGTATAGTCTAGGTATGACGATTCAGTAACATTCTGACACTCTCATTCTATTTCTGAGTCTCATGGGAAATACAAATGTGTGCTGTCCCGTCCCAGCCCATGGGACGTTTACCATGGGCTTCCCATTCCCATGGACAAGCTTGATAATTGGAAAGATCTGGGACAATTGCTAGTCTGACTCTTGCGCTTACACGCTTCCCAGACGACGGCAGTGTTACTTTTGCACTTTGGTGACATTCCAAAGGAAAACACATTTTACATTTCATCGCCGAGACGTCCATCGCCGAAACGGCGACGCCGAACTGTCCCATTCCGCGCACTAGCAGAGGCGTAAAGAGGTTAGATGGTAACCGGGGCAAGAAGAAAGTTTGGCGCCCCATGTTCCAATTTGAGGTCTTTAGGAAGCAAATGTACTGTATTGAAGAAAGTACTTGTGACATTGATAGGAATTTTCGGCGCCCCCCGTGGCGATTCGGGGCCCCCATATTGATTTGGGGCCCGGGGATTGTGTCCCCCTTGCCCCCTCCTCTTTACGACCCTGCGCACTAACTCTACACCTAAACAGATTCAGACAAATAGACAATCAGCAATATTATTTTTACGCAGATTCTTGCACAGCCTACCAGAGATGGACGGAGTTTCATTTTTTGACTCCGCGTCCGCTCCGACTCCGAAAAGTTTTGCTCCGCATCCGCTCCTCCTCCGCAAATCATAGAAATATTCAACTCCGACTCCACCTTGACTCCGCAAAATTGCGAATTCTATGGTAGCATATAGGCATGTTGCTTGAAAAAAATGTCTCCTCCTCCGCCGACAAAGAAAGTTCTTAGACTCCGCATCCGCAAAAACATGCGGAATCGGTCTCAGCGGAGTCCAAACGCCGCTTTTTGTCCACCTCCGCAGCCTACATTAGAATTTATATCATCATCACCTCAATGTACTTAATCCTTCGATTGTCATGTCGACACTCTAATCCATCAACAAAATCATCTAAATCTATTTTTCAGCTCGTAGCTGTCAACTGAAAGTAGATCAATGCTACCCAATCTGTCACAGGTCATGAAATTTCTGGGCATTGTTTCCACTATTATTTCATTTTTGAAAAACTTCTCTCGCATGAAGCACTCGTGGTGGGAAGAGTTACAGCTACCAAATAACAAGCAAACGCAGCTTTTTAAGTAGGGTAGCTATAAATGAAAAACTTGTTCGAGCGACAGCTTCAACTCCTTCTGAAGCAAATTCTTTGCCAAAGTTACTTCATGTTTTAAATCATTCTCACTAAATAAATATGATTTGCGAATTCTTTCAAGTGTTTTTCTCATAGAAATGTTTGACCTCCGGGTCAAAGCGCTGAAATATGCGAAAGGATTGCTTCTGATTAATTACAGAAAAGCCGTACAAAATTATATGACGTTGCAGCACATGGGTGGGCAGATTTAAAACTGTAGTCACAAACCGCTTACAAAAGATGTTTCGAAGTTATATACTGTAAACATTTAGGCAGCAGAACGCAGTACTGCAGCCAGGATAAATTCGGATAAATTAACTGAAACCAAATCTTAATGCTTTCACAAACCTTTTGCTACTGGGGCAAGCAACAATTTGCTGACAGTGATATATTCCAGTTCCATCTCACACTGAAATGCACGAAAGATCGATCTTCCCATTTCTGCCACAGTTTCTTAGTTTCGCAATGAATTTTTCAAAGCCACGACCGCGGTCTGACTAAATTTCACGAGGGTTCCGAGCAACTACTGTTGTGTTATCCGCTCGTCAAACACAGCAACATAGCTTATCATTCATTTGGGAAATATTGCATGCAGGCTAGAGGGTTATTAGATTATCGTTTAAAATATTGCTGGCCCAAAGTTTTTTACTATATATGTCAACCAAACGAACTTAACGGGAAATTAAGAAAAAACTGGGGGGCCAAGCGAAAATCGGGGGGGGCTATTGCCCACCCAGCCCCCCAGTTAGAATTGCCAGTGCCTATGACTTGCACAACGGTGAAACTGTTGCTTTCTCCTCTGCATGGTATTTCACCACATCACTGAGAGGAAATGGATGACGTAATGGTCTTCGTTGGTTCTTTCCTGGGCTGCATTGCTTGTCTTGTGAGTGTGACATTCCTTTTAGGGTTGGATCGATGTGATTACTGCGTTGAAGTCACTGGGTTGTTTTCGGCAGAAGATCTCTCGCTAAGCTGGTTGCGTCTGTTTCGATCTGCATACGATTTTTCAAACATAGAGTTGCAGCCTATATATCTGAAGTATCGTTTTTCTCCCGGCATAAGCCTGCTATTTTGCAATGCTTTATTTATTTTGCCATGCTTTATTTAAGCTGGAAACCTCATGTACAAAAGGCAAAAACTCAACTATCAAGAGCTTGTGGAATGCTATCCAAGCTTAAACATTATACAACACCACCTGTACTGAAAGTTGTCTATAACTCATTAATCCATCCCTACCTTAATTACTCAATACTCAATTGGGGACGTGCTTCAAATGCAACCATTCAGCCTC
>JGI24159J19872_10007683_pt1 | contig 14126 bp, 6 predicted proteins | sample Ectturendosymbi4_FD_19872 | JGI IMG/M metagenome (IMG submission 19872) | reverse complement strand
TAACTTGGAAATATTTTCTGATGTGTTTTGACAATCAGATCAATACCACTATCTATTCCAAATACAGTCAGACCTCATTTGTCCGAACTGTGATTAACCGGAATCCTTGCATTTCACCCCTTTAATCCGGAAACCTCGCTGTCCGACACCGACTCGGTAATTTAGGAACGGTATGCCATATCAACAGAAAAAAAACGCTAAACCGGATTACATCAACTGTTACATAGTTGTTTATTAAATTTTCGACGCACGATGAATGTAACAGTGGCACACCCTGCAGGACGCAGTTATAGGTCTCCTGCACAGTTTTTTTCGCATTTGATCTCATTCTGAATGCATACTAGCTTATGTATATGGATCTGCTAATAAACAAAAACAACTATGAGAGTCTCATTTAGTCATGTTTCGCATGCAGTCTACATATTTGCTTAAGTTGACAGTTCGTTTGAGACTACCCTACAGTTTGTTTCTGTTTCACCATTGAGCGTTCGCTTGGGCCAGACCCGTCGCCAGGTCTAAAGGTTTGGGGGGAGCAAAACATTTTTAGACGGTCAAGACTTCTGTTTTTATTATATAGGCTATTTTTATAAGAAAATTTTCTGGGCGCAACAAAATTTGGAAGAGGCACAAAAAATTTATGGGGGATTGCCCTCGAATGCCCCCCGTGGCTACAGGTCTGATTCCGATTTCGGGATATCTCGCTAAATCGACATTATTTCACGAAACAAAGTAGTTCAGATAAACGAGGCCTGAATGTAGTTAGTTTCCCTGATTTGTTCGCAGGCATTAATCTACTTTCCGCGCACGCAAAAACATGTGAGCGAATGTTACGTCATTGAGCGGTTTATGGGGACAATTACGGTGTGGTATGCATATTGCGCACCACTTGATCTAGCCAGAGGGCTGCGCATCCTAAGGAAGAGTACAGAGAATTCGCGTTAATTAATCAGAGACGAAGTAGCAACTTGGGTTTCCGAACTTTGGCAAAATTGCAAAATTCATCGGTCGATTTCTGGTGTTAAGAGAAAATGTAGTTTTACGCTGAAAAGTGATATCAAAAGCTGCCCTTCCGCGGCAGACCCCTTTTTTCAAGCTAGATGCGCCCCTGCTATCATGTACTAACTTTTGTTAATATATCACTTGAATGGCTGCTTGCTTAATGTGTTAGAGGTTGTTACACACCTGATCCTAGTTTACTATTAGTGAGACCCAGGGTTCTTCACCAAGAGTAGAATACTTTCACTTTAAAGCTAGCCCATATTTCTTTCATCTAAGATTCAACAGGAGCAAAACAACACATTTTTAACTTACATACTTTTCACAGTTGTTTTTCTTTTTGGGAGGGTCCTGGGGCAGCAGACCTAGGAGATTTTGAAATAAATCAGTTTCCAAGCCCTGTGATAGTTCTGCTAGCTTGACACCAGGATGAGGGATAAAACTAGGTATGAAATGTATCAAACTACCACATCCTTGTTCAGCGTCTAGGTCTGGGTTATTTTTTGCTGAGACATTTTGCTTATTTGTCCCATAACAGTATTGAAACTCACCAAGACAGTATTTACTAGCCTACCATTTCAGGCATTATGACTGAATTGACTCAATTTTTTTCGTTCATTTAAAAAGAATGAGTCTATGACCAAAAAATTACCAAAAAAAATAAACCTATCTATACGTGAGCATCAGAACAAACATAAATTACAGTAGAAAACTTTGCAGAGATTGCAAGGCCCTGTTTTATGGTTATGGAAAAACAAAGCCCACACTTGTGCTGGCTTTACCAATCCATGTATCAATCTCTTGATTCTGCCTTTCATACCTTGAAGGGCATCAAAAGAAACTTAAATTTTTCACAACTTGCTGCAGTGTATCACCACTTACTTGCAGAATACACCATCTATGGTTTCTGCAGAGACATATATATAACTTTGTCATTTTAGTGCTAATTTTCATTCGAACTTTATCACATGCAACTGCAAACCATGAAGTGCATGCTGAAGGTCCTGTTCACAGTACCAAAACATCCACAAAAGGCATATGTCTGATAGTGCAGCCTGCAACAGCAACTCCCTTATCAACTTGGCTACGACTGTCTATCCAATTCAAATAGAATATGAAGAGGAGTGGTGATGCTCACAGTACACACCATTGTTAAATTCCAATATCTGCAGCAAGCTGAACTTGTGACTCAACCCTGCTGACATGGACACAAACTTCTGAGTAATAGTAAAATGACTTGACAGCCCGTAAGAGGCAGCCACCAACAACATACTTCCTCAAAACTAACCAATGTATTTCTCAAGCAAACTGGTGTACATGTTTTTTCAGGTCTTCTACAAAACAATTGCAAACATCTCAGCATACTCCCAGAGAATTTACGAAACGTTCGTTGGAGAGTGAAAATTTGACCTGTAGTATGGCCAAGATGTAATCCATACTGGGTATCCTCCACCTAAGTTGCAATTATCTTATGGCATCACTTTCCTGGACATTTGGCATACGTTTTTCAAGAAAAGTTAACAAGGGAAATGCTGGTACATTCCCTAATGTTAACAGCTTTGGAATATGGGGATGATGGCCACAGTATGCTGATCCTTTGGTGTCATTCAGAATACCAGTCCACTTGACACACAAAGGATGTTAGGTCAGATATCACCACAACACATTCAAACATCTGCTCATAAAATTTAAAATCTCATGCTGTTGCAACCCCTTGGTTGGCATGGGGTTGAATATGCAATTCACCATGAATAGCATCCATATGTGTGGTGTTGCAAATAAGCAATAATAGAGTGATTGTGGAACATGAACTCTATTTGGTGCTTGCTGCCACAATGCGAAGCTTTGCACATTTGCCACTCAGGCTTTCCAATCACAAGGCGCAGCTTTACATAAAAAATTGCTATGATTTCACTGTGGCAATACTAATTGGAAATGAAATTCTGATTCATGGAGCTGTGTACTTTAGCTAAATCCAAATTGCTCAATTCAATCATTTAGCTACAAAGCATGAAGTCTATTTCATGTAAGCTTACCAACATAAGCATCATCTCTGATTTAAAAGTTGACGATTGATTCCACCATTCAAATAGTTTTTCAAAGATATCCTGAGTTATTGCAAATTCCAACAAAGGACCCAGGAGTTGTCCTTAAATAAACAAAATTACACAGTAATGCATGCAAACTCACCACACTATTAAATACTAAACACAATGGTAAAGGCTTTGACAATTGAGATTTGCACTGAGAAGTAGCAGTTTGTACATGCTTGGCTGCCCTATTAACACTTTCAGTACTGGTCTACACTTTCGTCCATGTACAAAAGGAGTATAGAGAGCAGAAACCATTTCACATAGCACAGATACCGTAAAGTACCAGCTGGAATCTTTTTCTTTTGAACGTTTGTACATTTACACAATAAAACTATGAAGAGAAATAATTGATTTGACAAATGAAGCACTTGCTTGGGCCTGTGAAAAACTCCAGTTCCAAAACTGTTAAATGCCATACTGAAACATAGTTAAAATACATAACGCAACACAATCACTACAAAATAAAGATAGAGACAAAATGGAAAAGCTTACGCAAATATACATAACTAAATCACACCTGATGACTGCTCCTCAACAAGAAGAAATATCATTTGTTCCAAAAGATTCCTGACTGTATCAACATCATCTGTGGTGATGTTCTCAATTTTAGTCACAACTGTTTGTTTAGTAGTTACAAATGCTGGCCGAGGGCTTGTTGCACTCATCACTTCACAAATCTAAAAAGCAAAATATCAACACCAACATTTATATATATCCTGAACTGTCAAGCATACCTTGAGCATAAAAGCTTTAATATAGCATTCGATCTTCTCCACGCATGTGAATATATTTCTTCTATAATATTTCAGTAAAGATTTTGAAATTACGTCTTTAATGGAATCATTGTTGTTAAATCATCAGCTTTTTCAGTTACTATGTTGGAAATCTTACTGCACAGAGTATATACCAATTTGACACAACATCAAGAGCAAAATCAGAAATTACTGGACACAAAAAAGAAATTTTAAACTTGCCATTTACCTTTCACTATTCATTCAATGCAAAATTACCCATCAAATATACAAATTAAAACAATCGATAAAACAGGAAAAGGTGCCACTATTATGTCAGCTCCCATATTGGAAAAATATGTGAAAATGACAAGTCAGTTGTTAGTATATGACATTATGACAGGGGTGGCCAAACCTGCTCTTTGTATGAGCCGCATATTGTAAAACCCGAGTTACAAAAAGAGNCGCAATATAAAAATCCAAAAACACNAATTGATTTGCAATCTATGTTTCTGTGACATCATAATTCTTTTTGGAACCACTTGCAAAAGTAATATTGTACCCATGCTGGCTGCAACAGTACCATTTTACAATATTTCTACACTTTGCAATAGAAATAAAAAACAAACATATCAAGTATCAGAAAGCTCCAATAGCCGCAGTTCATGCACAGCTGGTATGTAATTTTGTTTTACCTACGAAGAGTTCATCCTTATGAAATTTACAAATATAGGGATGGAAAACATGCTACAACAGGGTTCTTTAAGGTGTTTTAGGGTCCTGATTCTGGTCCCTAGAATAAGATAAAATTATCATTGACTCCCCAGAAGCAGAGAAATCGGGTCCATACAGGTGTATACTGGGTACTAGAGCTCGACCGATGTATTGGCACGCCGATATATATTAGCCAATATGTCGGGTTGCCAAAGTATCATATCTACAAAATTCTGCCGATATATATCAGCAATATTTCTTCATAAAAGTGTTACGCTGTTGTTCTGCATGGAGAGTTCAGAAATACAAGTTGCTACTTCGTCTCTGACCCTGATTGATTAAAACAAATGCACTGTCCTGTTCCTAGCGCACAGAGCCTTTATACATTAATCAGACCACTGTGCAATAGTCCCGACAAAATGATTTGTGACGTAACATTCGCCTGAAGGTTTTGGGGTGGTAAGCAGACGATTGTCTGTGAACAAACTAGGTTATGTGCTTTTGTGTTCATTGACTGTTTTACCAAGTTCTCTCTAGGGTAGACAGTCTTGTGTTCAGTGTGCATAAAAAAAGTGCATACGTCACAGCAAGCAGTGATCCAGGTTTGCGCAGAATCCGATGTTGTCCGTTTCTTCATCGCAGTGAAGTGATGGTTTTAATGCGTCGCGCATTACTTTTTACTTACTCATGGCATCTGAGCGCAGGCACAGGTGTTTACACAGGGAGTAGGCCCACTTATACGCAACACATATTTGCCTGTTTGTGCATTTGTTGATTTAGAGTTAGACTAACTGTGAGTCCTAGAAATTGCTATGGAATGCAGTAGGCATGGTGGATGAAACCATCCTATTAGATTACATTTGACTTTTAGTCAAACACAGCTTGTTGAAATGGTCATGTGACATGTACAATACGTAGAGACAAGGGTTCAGGATTAGTCTACAGTTTACACAATGCAAACAACAAGCTGCTAACAGCTTGCCAGCACTGAAACCATGACATTACTTGTCTATCAGACTGAGCCATTAACACCATTTACAGACGTCACAGTCAACTGAGACAGTCATGCATGTCATGTGACCAGTTCAGCCAATCATGTTTGGCTGGTGGCAAAGTAGCTCCAAGAGTGTAAGAGTGAATATTTTGCCTCATAAAATAATGTAACTTGTGAAATCATTTTCCTTATTTATGTGGCCTGAACAAAAAATGCACTGTAATGCCTTTCAGCTGTAGTTTAAAAATGTTTCGCTGAAGGCAAAATAGCTCCAGGAGTGTTTATTTGCTTGAATATACAAACATATCAGTATTGGTTATCGGCAATGGAAAACATCAGTATCGGCCCAAAAAAGCCTTGTCGGTCGAGCTCTACTGGGTACCTACCAACTTTCTTAACACTTTGAGAGCCGGGGTACGATATATTCGTACTTCGATTTCAGCCTCAAACCAGCAGTTGTCAGTTGCCTTACCAACACCATAGCTCCTCCGTGGATTGTGCTAGAGAGCTGTTCAAGGGCTCAAACGAATCGTACAGTCTTCTAGATTGGACTCCAAAAAAATTTTTGGTTTGGGGCAGCGGAATTTTTGTGAGTGACATCATAAGTGAAGTAGTTTTTGGGTCATTTTGGCTCATGTTGCCTGACCTAGGGCCCAGCCGCTAGGCCGAAGTGTTTCGCTGAAGTTTTCATTGGAAACCAGGCTCAAGTCCGAGTCTTTTGAGCCTTTGATTGACTTTCTAGTGTTTCTGGTTCAAAAGTTATGATCTCAACACTTTGAGAACCGGCGTATGATATATTCATACTTCGATTTCGGCCTATGAAACAGCAGTTTTTGGTTGCCTTACCAACGCCCTAGCTCCTCCACTGATTGCACTAGAGAGCTGTTCAAGGGCTCAAACGGATCGACCAGTCTAGTAGATTGCACTCGGAAAAAATATTTTGGTTGGGGGGTGCGGATTTTTTGTGACTGACGTCATAAGTGAAGTAGTTTTGGAGTCATTTTAGCTCATGTTGCTTGGCCTAGGGCCCAACCGCTAGGCCAAAGCGTTTCGCTAAACTTTTCATTGGAAACTAGGCTTGAGTCTGAGTCTTTTGAGCCTTTGATCAACTTTCTAGCGTTTCTGGTTCAAAAGTTATGATCTAAAATAAACAAATTAATTAATTAACTAATTAGTCAAATATTTCTACTAACTTACATCACAACGTTTGAACCCAAAACCGCAGCAAGTCATCCAAAGTATCAAAAGACTCTGATTGTGGCCTAGTTTCCAGTAAAAACTTCAGTGCAATGCTACCACCTAACGGTGCCCAGGGCCAGGAAAAGTGGGCCAAGGTGGCCTAAAAGTCTTCCACTTATGACGTTACTCTTAAAAAACCCGCATCCCCCAAGCACAAAATTTTTTCGAGTGCAGACTAGAAGACTTGCCATGTCTTTTGAGACTTTTACCGGGTCTGTAGAGCATACCGGACTGGAGAAATCCCCGCACAAAGCCACGTGCGTTTAGGCGTGTTTTTTCGAAAATCCCCAAAAGCAGCCAGACGCCAAAGAGTTGAATAAATAAATTAATTAACTAATTAGTCAAAAATTTTTGCTAACTTAGATCGTAACTTTTGAACCCGAAACCCCAGCAGGTCATCCAAAGTATCAAAAGACTTGGATTGTCGCCTGTTTCCAATAAAAACTTCAGTGAAATACTACCATCTAGCACAGGAGTCTCTATACTTTTTTGTCCACGGGCCATATAAGCTATTACGCAACAGTCCAAGGGCCAGACATCTTACACAATGGGATTGATTAAAGATATGTTACATTCTACCAAATCAACAAATTTTCAGTGGTTTTATTATTTTTCCTTACTGGCAAAATGCGTTTGCGGGCTGAATGAAATGGCATCGCAGGCCGGATTTGGCCCGCGGGCCGTAGTTTGGTCTAATGGTTGGCGCCCAGGGCCAGGTGAAGTTGGCCAAGGTGGCCAAAAAGTCTTCCACTTATTACATCACTCACAAAAAGCCTGCCCCCAACCAAAAATATTTTTCGAGTGCAAACTACAAGACTTGCCACATCTTTTGACACTTCAACCAGGTCTATAACCCATACAGGAGCGGAGATATTCCCGCGCAAAGCCACGTGCAAACCAGTTGTTTTTTTGCGAACTGCTTAAATTAACCCGGACGTCAAAGTGTTAAAAAAAGCTGTACTACAACATCCTTAATTAGCCAAATCACATAACAGAAACATTAACTGAAACTTACAGTGTAGTTTTATATGTAATTATAGCTTTCAACACAGAAATATTAACGCCTTGTCCTTCAGTGCTGGTATACAAATATGTCGTACTTGAAATCTCATATTGAGTCGCTATTTTCATGCCACTTTGCAACTCCACCCCTCAAAAGATGAGTCTTCTAGATTGCATTGAAAAAAATTGGAAAGTTTAGGATTTTGTTTTTTGTGGGTGATGTCATAAATGGAGTAGGTTTTAGCCCAGTTTGGCCCTGGTTACCGGGCCCTGGGCACCAACCTCTACAGGAATTTTATTGACTCAAGTTTTTATTGAAACAAGGCTAAAATCTTAGTTATTTGAGCCTTTGATTGGTATTCTAGCATTTCTGATTCAAAAGTTAGGGCAAAATATCCAAATTTTGCTAAAAAATATTTGAGTAATTTTTGGTTATTTGGCCTAACTTGAAAGCCAGTGAAAGGCTCAAAACAAGGATTTTAGCGTAGTTTCCACTGTGAACTTGAGTCAAAAAATTCCATCTTGCAATTGGGGTCCAGGGTGAGATGACCTTGGCCAAAAATGCCTAAACCTACTCTACTTATGACATCACCCACAAAAAACAAAATCCTAAACTTTTCAATTATTTTCAATTCAATCTAGAAGACTTGCCGCATCTTTGGAGGAATTGAACAGCTCTCTAGCTTAATTGCGTGGAGAGTTATGAAGCTGCAAAGACTTGTCCAATATGGGCAAATTATACCTAAAGTTAAAGGAAAATGCATCCGAAGCCGAAGGTGTTAAGCACAAAGTTTTACATGCCACTTCTAGACAAATATGGAAGACTACAAGCTCAATTGTCTAGTCATGGAATCAGTTTGAAAAGTTAACAATTTAACCCATTATTAGCTCACACACCAAAAGTAAAAAATGACAGAACGGAAGACAGGAAACTCATGCAAGGCATGTTGACATGTTTCTGGAAAATTAATTTTCAACAATAATCCTGGTTCATAAAACAATATATAGTAAATGATTATAAAAAGTCTATTGCAGAAGAAATCCTTGCGGTCGACTACAATGGATCTAATCATACCACAACACCGATAGAAAGATATATTATACTCACACATTTTGTCAAGTAGCACAGATAAATATTTTGTGCTTATATAGTTGCACAAAGACATCTGTTACCAGCAAAAAAAAATTTTTTTAATGTTTTTTTATTTTGCTTACTGCCACTATAAAACATTTTGTAGAAGTAAACAAGCAAAGCATTGATTTGCTTTAAAATTTTGCAGAATGTTTGAACATGACATCATTATGGCCCGAAACTTGTCCAACTATGGCATGCAAAAGCAAATTGCATATACCTGAAGCCAATGTGATTTGAAAGCCTCAAAACAAATAGAGGATGGATCATCAACATTTTGTGGAGTTGGCTTATGCTGTTGATCATCCCACTTTGCCAATTTCTTCAGCCAGCTCATTGGCACTATCAATGTACAAACCTTACATGCAACTATAGGTTCTTAGGATTTTCTCATTACACATTGAGATATACAAATTTACTTCTCTATATCCCTTAGATTCAGTTTTAGAATAGCTTGCATTTTTCTTATTTCCTGCAAACAAAAAATACTTTCATCACAAACACAACCAAATCCACATGGAAAAGAATAAGAAATAAACAATGTTACTGAACAGATACTGTTATGGGCTTTTCACAAATTTGCCAGTTTGCTTGTGGGTATTTAAATCATACCTTCCAAAGGGGTTAAAAGTCTGCTACAGATAACTTGCAAAAAAGTTAAACTTTCAAGTAGCAATGGCATAAACATCAAAATTGATGTTTGCATCAATGAGATACAACTCAGCATTCAAAGGGTGGTTCCAGATGGTCTATTATGGCTTATACCATTATCTGCTGCAAGTGCTAGTTAGTAAAAATGTTGATCAATTAACTTGCCAATCTTTTGCCTTAACTACACATCTGTAATCTGCCAAGAAGACTTTTTACTACTGTTGGAAGCTTTCAGTTGGCATTGCATTGAATGTGCGATTCATCACAAATGGCATGTGTGCCAACAGTAACACCCGTATTTATGTAGCGTAAACAAGCAAAATTAATGGAGTGATTGCATTGCATGATCTTTATTGTTGCTTGCTGCCACAGAGTGAAGCAGCTTTATCACTCTTGCTGCTTGGGCTCTCCAATCACAACAAGAAAAAGGCAAGTTGTGTGCAAAAGTCATTACAGTACCGGTTGTGCAGAGCTAACCTTATAGAATTTACTCAAACTGTTCGATTTATTCTTCTCTTTTTTTGAGTCCTTTCAATTTCGTTGCTGTTTGTTTTGTTTAAAGTGTCCTGCTCCTTTTATTTTTTACTTCTCAGTAGATTTTTCAAAGGAAAATTAAAGAGTGGGTTTTTGGTGGGTTTTATTGGATTATTTTAAGTGGGCTTTTTGAAACAAAACGAATGGTTTTTTTTGGGTTGGGTTTTCTTACAACAACCCTGCTTTTTGCACAGCAAACAACATCATCAACTGCTTAATTCTAAAAAGGCTATTTTCGAAATATGACGCTTGATTGATATTTTATTCAGATAATGCAGCCACAGTTTGAGGCTAGCTGTTGCGCCTTTCAATATGAGAAGTTGCTTATAAACATATAGTTTCAGTGGAAACGAACCCACCTTACTTGGCGTGATGCTGAGGAAAGCCTAAACTTACTTAATTTTGTCATAACCTAGTAGGTGTAAACAGCAAATAAAATTAGCTCCAAACTGCAAAACAAATGATCGTGATTAGACAATGTCAATGTCCTCTTGCCACGAAGAGAAATATTACAAGAGCTCCTGCATGTGCGTGGCAGTGTATGAGATTCTAACAGCATTAGAGCCGGCACTGCCAGAGCAGGAAACTCAGAAACACGTGCGTTCGACGCAATACCAATTTCGAGTGTTCAAAAAATGTGGATTGTTTCATGTCACTGCGCAGACATTATTTAGACAAGGCAGTAACATTGTTGTTTCATAATAGTATTATGCAACGTTACAAGGGAAATGTAGGCTGTTGCCTGCTTCAAAACACCTGCATTAGAGACGTGCAGTGACAGCATTTGATATTTTATCAGCTTCAATGCTGAAACCTGCAGTGCAAAGGGGTCTGTCATGACATCCAAACAGACCCCCTAAATGCACCCCTGTGTGCAGGGGATATATAGGAAATGGAAAAGAGCCAAGTAAACAGATTTGAGCACTGAAATGTTGGTATAGTGCTTTAATTTAAACAACATTAGAATGAACAGGAAGAGAGTGACATTGTAGCGACTAGTGAACCTTACACTCTGCTGCATAAAAACACAGACGTTGTGAAATTTTATTATTAGTAAGTCTTACCAATATTCGTTGATTCAATGTTTTCTTAACATTTTTTTCATACAAAGCAGTTCTTATTGTGAATGTGATTAATGCACAAAGATCATCTCTTGAATAAACTTTTTACCTCAATCATTGTTACTATCGCCAATGGCAAAGATATGGTTAGGCTGTGTTTGAATGCGCAGTGTTCACTAATAACAACAACTTGGCCTACATCTTATTTCTATCATTTTTTCGATGATAAATTTGTGTCACTGTTGACAAAAAGGCCGATATTTTTACAAAACACATCTGGCAACCCCAGGTGCCGCCCTCGAAAATATCCTCTAGCTGTCGATCTGATTATCTGTACATAAGTTCCTTTATTTATATAGTAATAGTAACCACATATTTTATGAACCAAACAAGCACAATCCATTCAGTGGACACAGAGCTTATTTATGCCGTTTTGAAGTTGTCATTTTCCAAGCAATACCAAATATAGTGTTTTAATCCTCTATGTCTAGGCCACAGGCCGATGGTAAACAGCCTGAAGAAAAGTTTTGCACAGCAGCAAAGTATTGTCGCAACACTCTCAGTTAACCATATGAAGCAAGCCCAATGTAGACACGTTTTTCCAAGTAAAGCTCACAAGAAACTGTTCTAGCTGATTTAAATAAGACATAAAGTTTCAACAAGCAATCACTGTTTGCAGGAAATCTTGTAAAAACAACCAAANGTAGGATCCAATACNGACAATATTGCTTTTCATCAGTTTTTTAGTATTGCGGTCTTGCNAGCTTTTTGTTAGTGGAAAATTGAACATCAATTAAGTACCTTTTTTTCTTGGTCATTCTTTTGGTGTAACCGCTTTCATACAGCCAGCAGCTCTCACGCCGATATGCATAGTATTGTCATGTTGTTACTGTACTGATGAGAGTCTACAATAGAAATTTGCATTTCTGCCCATGTCAAGATAAATTGTGAAGTTAAGTCTCTGTGCAGCTTCGCAAATTGTTAGTTAACATTGAGTCATCATAGGAAAGAGTTGCGCGGGGCCCATAAAAGCCCGGGACCCTAGGCCATGGCCTATGTGTAAATCCGTCACTGGCCCTGATGAGCTCCGTTTTGCAATTGCCCTCCAAACTGGTATACAAATTGTTGATGGCATAGAATGCCACTGTGGTAAAAATTTTGATAAGCTAGGGCTCCATGAACTCTCCTGCTGTTGAAACGCAGGCTGCTTCAACAGACATTCAGTCATTAACTCCATTCTCAAAAGGACAGTAACCTGCATCAATCTCTCTTTTACCTTGGAGCCATCAGATTGACAAGGAATGGAAGGAGGCCTGGTAGATTGACTTTTGGCTCCTGGTACAAAGGTTTAGGCTGAGTATGAGGCATGACAGTGGTGGATAGTGGATGCCTTTGCTCATTGCCACTACAAAAGCAAGGCTATTGCAGCAGGAAAGGCTGAGGCTGCTAAATGCCAAAAATCCAATGACCTCTTCAACCACTACTGCTTTTAACCAACCACAATTGAAACCACAATTGAAACCACTGTCGTGTATGGCAAGTCCAGGGAATGACAGTAGTTCCACCTGTACCTGTTCCTGGCTGTAGTCAAAGGGAAAGCTGCCAGCATATTGCACATGCAAGTTAGATCTGATTTCAATCATTCCCAGTATACAACCAACATTATATACTGCCCTCCACTTGCTTTCGTTTCCATCAAGGATATGGAAGCGGCTATTTCGTCAACCGCTTCCACACCTATCGCTTCCGCTTCCAACAGAGCCTGGGCTTTATCAGAGCCTGGGCTCTATCAGAGCCTGGGCTCTATCAGAGCCAGGACTCTATGTCATCTATGAAATTGCTGGCAAGCATGACTATCAAAACCAGCAACTTACAATTTACAAGGACACATTACTAGCTAAAATGATCACATCAATTAGTATCAGTCAGCAGGCCCGTCATTAGGGGGTGCAAGGGAGCAAAGCACTCCTAAAAATTTTTTGCCCTCCCTGGAAAAATGTGTTGGATATAGTTTGAACTTATTGAATATAGTTCAAAAAATTTGGGCCCCTCTCAGAAAACTCTTCACCCCTCCTGGTGTTCCAAGCTGGTTGCAGGCCTGTTACTCAGCACAGTACTGCTACTCTGCTCTTACAAAAAACACAACCCAGAAAACTGTCTTCAACATATATCAATACAAACAGCACTTACAACAACCTGACTTTAGCCTGACAAATATCAAGCTAAATTGCATAGCGTACAGTTTTAAGGTTTCTTCAAAGCGCTTTTATTGTAATACACTATGTAACAATTTTTGATAAAATTTTTGTTTGGCTGTATATTTTCATTGTTTCTGGATAACTTCGAGGCACTGATTCCAAAAATGCGATTATTTTTGTTCTATCATCGACCGCTGACTGTCAGTAAGGCTTTTTACGTTTGTGGGTTCCACTCTATGCCAACCTTATAAAATGAATTATGCCATTTGCAATTCCAAGAGTTTGGAGAGAGCCACAAAAAATCATAATGACTGTAACATCTGTACAATAAAACATTGCATTGCAAAGTACCGCAAGGTCCAAGGAAGAGCGCTAACATATCCATGTATACCTTTATCCATTGCACACGTTCCTCACAGTGCAACTTTACCAGTTCTAAACCCACCTCCAAACATAAGTAATTATGCTTTTGTCATTGTAGTTGGAACTTGATAATGAATGTGAAGTCTCAACATCCAACAAAACTTTAGACACTGATGTGTAGTTCAAAACCTCATTTTCCATCTCAAAAGGAATTGGATGATTAAATATGGAACCTCGGGCTAATAAAATCTGCAGCAGAGTTATTAACATGAAGATTAAAAGAGTGGAATTTGCTGAGTTGTGGTTGCAAAAACACTACGCAGAGGAAGAGGCACTTGGACTTCTCTGTTTACTTTGAGGTAGTTCAGGACCTTTGCTATTGCAAAGATGTGAATGGTTTGTTTAATGCTGTTGGAAT
>JGI24159J19872_10007681_pt1 | contig 14126 bp, 7 predicted proteins | sample Ectturendosymbi4_FD_19872 | JGI IMG/M metagenome (IMG submission 19872) | reverse complement strand
AGAAATCAGATTGCTATTGAGTACTTGCGCAAGTTTGTACTGCTCCCATGCTAAGCAAATCAGAGAAGATCTTGATGAGCTTGAATAGCAAGCAAAAACCACTTTGCCAACTGGGAACCGCAGAACTCTTCCCAATAAGACAGGGAACCAGCAAAAAATGACAAAAGCGCGTTTAGGTCTGATGCCTTGATCCAACCACGCGTAACCTTATTTCTTAGCTTGATGGTCACTAACTGCTCAGGCGAAAGGTCCTTTTCAAGATTGAAAAAAAATTAAAAAAGAACCAAAGGGTCGCAATGTTCCAGAAGAGGTTGTCCACACTGAGCATTCGGTACAAGTGACAAACTTAGGCTAACAAATTTTAATGAATTCTTAGATAATTTTGTTATGAAGAAGGCAGAACAAAACCTTTTCAACTGTTTACTATTATGTTCAGCCTTACTTGATTCGATGATTGCAGCTTTTTATTTCTTTATACGTATTTCAATATTAACAGCATAAGCGAAATTTAAACCAGTCCAGTCGCCACGGTGGGCATTGGTGAGCTCAGCCATTCCAAATTTAAATATGAAACACTATAAATCAGTAAATATTTCATCAAATTTTCGGAATGTCAAGTACCCTTGCGCAAATTTAAAGACGGTTCTGGTGTTTAAACCTCACATCTTTTCACCCGACAGTTTGGTTGCGTTCGATTCTTACGAGTCTGAAAATGTGACAGACGCGCGAATCGCGAACCTGACAGTTACAACCATTTGGGTGCGTTTTACCTGACGTGTTTTGCTCGTGTGTGTGAGATTTTACAGCCGTGGTAAGCGAGTTGCAGCGTGACCCTCACGATGTGCTTTTAAGTCTTAAGCAGCCACAAATTCTATATAGGTGCAGTGTGTTTTTTTAACACAGATAAGAAAAAACAGATGTGATTCGTATAAAAAACTTAGGCCATGTGTTTTGTCAAATATTTCAATTGTGGCGATTTCGGTTGGTTTGCCTGTGGCAGTTAATAATCCTGTTCCCGCCAGCCAAGTAGGATTTCAACAATTCTGTTAAATTGAACGCTTTTACGTCGATGGCAGCAACAAGCGCAGTTATCATGGACAGTGCCCACTGGGTACTCCAGTAATCATTAGAATTTTTTACTGACTGTACTTGCACAACGTCATTTTCGGCTTTTCTCAAATTAATTAACGCTTTCCATTTCGTTCTTCGCAACAATGGAAGAGGGGCCTCACAAGTGGATTAGCCTAGGGCTTCACATCAGTTAAATCCGGCCCTGTCAAAGATTTCCAATTTTCACAGCAACGTACGTTTTCGGGAAACAGCGATTGCGTGACTCTTGTTAGTGGAAACAAAACTGGCTTGGCTCAAGTCAGGAATTTCTTTTTCATAACTCAATTCCAATTAGGTCTTATGATATCATTGTTGTAATGTGCTTTGAGTTACTTTTTGCTAAAAATATGAATCAAACTAGTGTGATCATGGGCATCCGCAAGGGGGCAAAACGGGCATTTTCCCGCTTGGAAATTGCGATTTAGAACCAAACGTCTGTAGATATCGTGAAGTCAGCAGCTTAATTCCGATTAATTGAATTAATTCTTGCAATGACAGTTTATTTGCCAGTATGACACTCTTACTGCACGAGACCCATGTTCACAGTTACGGTATCATGCAGAGATGAACTTGCAGTTCACTCATGTCCGCTCCTTTGCCTGCAGAGGCGGGCAATTGGGAGCGGATTGTTCTACGTTCGGTCTTTATTACGTAACAATGACATGGCAACTAATCTTCAAGGTTCACCTCATGTTGCGGTAGTGGACGTTTTGCCTCATGTGGCTGTTGAAAGCAGACATCTTGACAGGTAATGCAGCGAGACAGTGACTACTGATAGCGGAAAACAGTGGTGTAGGAGGCGGGGGTACAGGGGGTGCAAGCGCAGCTCCAAAGGCTTTGATTTGTTGAAAATTTGGGCAAAAACACTACAAATTTGGGCAAAATCTCTGAAAATCTGGGTAAAATGCCTGAAAATCCGAACAAAATCCCCAAATATCTAAGAAAAATTTCTTAAAATCTAAGCAAAAATGGAGCCCAACGTTGTATGACTTCAAATATGGCGCCCCGCGGTTGCAGATAAACAAGCAAAGACGATTTTTTGGAGGTCACACCAAAAAATGGTCGGCAAACTTCCTTGGTAACTTTTTGGGCAAGTTTTGGAAAATTTGGGCAAAAATCCTTTGCACCCCCAAAAAGTGCTTGCTCCTACACCTATGGCGGAAAACCACGTATTTTTATACTGTGCGGAAAGAAGCATGAGTGGATCGGTAGCAATGCCTCCACAAGTTTGAAAAATCCGTTGTTGGTGTGAGCAATGTGCCTGTGCGTCAGGGTCGGATTCAGGAGGGGCGATTGTGGCGGTCGCCCACCCTACGAAAGCAACTTTATTCTCTATAATTTTGTCTATTTCGGGAAACAGTCATCGCGATATAAGGTCGTTTTTCTGTCCGTTGTTTTGTCGCAGCAGTATTGTGAAGCAGTCCCGTCGCCACGGGGGGCTTTGGTGGGCTTATCCCACCCAAACAAAGCTCCAAGCCCCCCAAAATTGAATCGTGAAGAAATATAAATTAGTGGAATTTTTGGCAATTTTTAGAATGTCAAGCCACCTGCACAAACGCAAAGCCCCCACACAGGACTGCAAAGCCCCCCTATTGAAAACTTTCTGGCGACGTTTCTGTTGTGAAGTAGCCTATACTTCATCTCTCTTATAGAATTGAAACCGTAATGAGACTTGACTACCAAAATTTACTAAAAATGCTAACCTTACTGGCTGGATCCGACCAAGGTCATATACTGCTGTGCCTGTTTCTTTTCACGCTATATAAAAGCTACGTGCCATGGTATGTTAGAATTACGTCTAGGCAGGCGTGTGGGAATACATCTTAATCGTTGAGGCTTAGTTTGGACTTCTCAATGAATATCGAGTGCAAAGTTATATTTGCTGTGGCAAGTTTTCATAATTCATCTGTTCAATTTTACGTGTACGTGGTGTTCTAATTTTAGTAAGTTGTCCGTAGTCGTGTCAACATACACGTCTACTTGTCCGGCTTGTGTAGGAAGAGCGTTCACCTTGAAAAAATTAGCGGAAACAGGCAAGGTTTTGTTGATTGCTTTGGACGAGATCCAGACGTTTGCAGCTAGCTCTCGTTTCTAAGTGACGCTGTCAAGTCTTGCTGGCAGATCCCGCAACTAGGGGTAGGGCAACCGGGAAATTGATCCTCCCACCGAAATTTTCAAAAACATGTTCAGTTATTAGGTACAGCATCAAGTTACAATAATTCCACCGGAAAATATCAGCTGCTTGCGGCCCGTGTGGTTTCCTTGAAGACCATGGCAATGATTCTTTTTTTACAGATCATGGCAATGCTTGCTTGAAAAGAAGTAGCCTACCCTGGATTGAAAAATTGCAGATTGCCTACTGTGCAAATTATCGTAATATACCTGGATATTGATCCAACGAAGCACATTTTTTTGTGATTGTTACCGTAACGTGGGTCATATTCGTTGTGGTCTTCTTCTTTTGAGCCAGTTCTTTCAATCCGCTACCAGGCCGCACTAGATCTCGGGGCAGGTGTTGAGCATCCATTCTATTGTCTCATCGTCCGGAATCGTCAGGCCGTGCAGTCCATGAGGAGGTCGATGCACCTGGACAATGGAGGACAACATGGTCAATGATTTGTTCTTCTGCGCCACACTCACATATCGCAGAGAAGGCCATACCCATTTGTACAGGCAGGAGCGGACACATCCGACAGCGATGTGGAGGTGGTTAAGCCGGACCCAGGCTGTTCTTGGGAGGGTCACTCCGAGATGTGGGTGCCGGTGTCAAAGATGAAAGTGCGTAGTCTTGTAGGGTTGTTCGCCCACTTCGCGTTCCATTGGTGATTCGCTGAATGCGCCGCACGTATGTTGTTATTGTCAGATAAACTAATCAGTTGTTTTTACCCCAAATGGTCTGGTTTGGTGTTCTTTGTGGTGTAGAAAGGGTAAAACGTTTTGTGAAAAGCCAACCTAAAAATGATGAGCAAAATGTCGACGCTGCACCCCCCCTGGAAAAATTTCTGCGGACGCCCATGAGTATGTTCCACTTTCTTGTAACACAGATTGATTTTATAGAGAGAGTAATCAACTTTTATTCAAGTGCAATCGTATTTTAACAATGATCATCAGGACGGGGACTGAATTCGTCACATCATAACAATGTTTTCAAAAGTCACAACAACTAATCCTTGTTTTGTTTGTCTGGAAACTTGCTGAAGCTGCGACGATCCACTGACTTGAACTGAGTGGGAGTCTTAGTAATTCCTTAGCGTTTCGAACCAATGTTGTGGCACACGTTTGTGCAGAAATTTCACAGTCGGTTGCATTTCTTCCGCAACAAACGCCACTTCTGTTATCCGTAAGGACAAAGTTGTCTGTGCAATGCTTTGTAACATAAAAGTGCATACAACAGCCTGTATAACATTTATAATGACTTTTATTATAACAGTTTTTCCGATTTTGAAAGTGAATAACTAAACCTAACTAAAAAAGTGAATAACTAACTAAAATTTTGACAGAAGGTATGAAAACCAATACTGGGCCTCTGGCTTCTAGGGCTCTCATCGAAGTTTGTATAGCTTGCTTGCATAGTAGTCAGAAGATAAAAATATCAGGCTACCATGCTAAAATTTACAAACAGATTAATTATTGTACCGATAACTAATCCACACTGGTACTTTTGGGCTTGATCAGAGAAAACCTTGGCGTGCGCACATTTCTCCTCCCGGGCCCCAATGACGAATGCGTTTGGGTAAAATGTACCTCTCGTCTCCCGTCTCGTAGGCCCAGCGAATTGGTTACGATTACAAATCATCTGGTAAAACGGTATCTGACGATTGTACACCGGTATGCGCTACCACGAATTGAACAATGGTGGAGAGTTTTCAAAGAGCTGAAAGTTAAATGAAAAAAAACAAGCGGTACCAGTGTCTTGACGTGGCACTGATGCAATGCGTTCCAGATTTCCTCGTCGGGATGTTGTTCAAATGGATCGAGGTTGTAACGAACGCTTCCTACAAATAGCACGGGATCTTGTGGAATGATGGTCAGTTTTTTTCTCAGATCTTCAAGTCCAAGAGTAGCAATGTCGATGTCGTCAATGAAAATTTGCCTTCGGGAAAGTTCAATCAAACGAAAGAGAACTGTTCCTAATGACCAATTTCTTGTTGTTGAGTAGAAATGTTAGAAAATGTTTTATTCGGAAATCAATACAACTGTCAAAACTGTCAAACTATTCGGTTCATGCGAAACCCTTCATCTGATTCATGTAAAATTATTGGGTCGCCAATAATGTTGTCGTTTCGGCAGCGTGTCCAAATCTGAGTACACTTGTTGAGTGAAGCATGATTTAGTGAAGGCTTCTACATGAATCTACTCGGGTAAAAGTGGCGCAGCCCTGAAAAATCACGAAATGATAGAACAGAGGTAGTAACCTCAAAATTTTGCAGTGAGCTTGATAAAGTATGCCCTGGAAGGCATGGTTTGCTGGTCCTCACAGCACACTATCGATAGACTTTTGAGTACCCTAGGCAAGATCCATTCCACACCCAACCCTCCTGTACAAAGATCCTTACTTTACTCATCACATACATTACGGAAATATGAAGGACGTTTTGTACATTATAAATGTTTATTACATGAATAAAGTTTATACCAATTGCGATATAGCTTGCACAGTAGGTTATATGTGAAGTTGAAATTCATAGGCAAAATATTAACCCTCCTGGCAGAGCCGAATCAGCCGCACGCCATACCCCCCACATGGGGAGCCCACGCTGCCAAAGGGGGGCTAAATGCAGTCCCGTCACCACTAATCTCCCAAAGAAAGCTTCTACCCACCAATTTGAAATATGAAGCACTAGAAATCAGTTAAATTGGGGGATCCCTTGAAAGAAACGTGCTTATACATTACAGATGCTTTGGGTCCCTTTGAAAGCATGGTATTTACACATTACAACTGCTGTTGGGGACCCCTTTAAAAGCAAAGTTGCTTACTTACGCATTACAGTTGCTGTTGGGTCCATTTGAAAGCAAGCTGCTTTAAAAATTACAGTTGCTAGTGGGAGCCCCTTTAAAAGCGTAGTGAGCCTACTTACACATTACATTTGTTATTGTGGTCCGTTTGAAAGCAGATTATTCACGCAATGCAGTTGCTTTTGGTAGCAGTGTTGCCACTTCTGATGTTTTGAGAGAAATTTCTGATGTATGATGTTTTCGCAAATCTGATGTTTACTGAGCTGTTGTTTTTTCCCCAAATTTTCTGTACTTTTAGGATGAAAATGAGATAGATTCATGATTTTTAAGTTTCTTTCATCAATTTCTCAAGCTCGTGTGTTTGGTAATCGTTCCAAACTGAAGTTCTTTTCATCAGCGTTTGGAATAACATTACGATATACATAAATAACCGACTTTTCCATTTAATGACGATACTTCTTTCCGCTTCGGATTCAACGAGGGTTATCGCCCTTTGTTGGCTATTGGCAATAGAAGCATTTAGCTTATATTAAACTGTTCTGTAAAAATCTGATGTTATCTGATGTTGAAAAAAGCAACCATCTACTGTTATCGCGACTGATCCCAGTGACAACACTGGTTTCGGGGCCTCGCGTTCATTTATCTGGCCTGCCTACATGCCTAGTTGTATACGTCCAGAAGTCAAACTTCCACTTGATCAACATGCTTTGTGTGGTGATTATTGAAAAAATGTACTAGCCTTGGTAGTCTTCTCTTATTTTGTACAGCATGGCAGCAAGATACTTTTGGTGCTTACGGCCAAAGTTACACATTTTCCAAGCCTCCTGTTGTGACAGCAGATCGAGTTAATTCTGTAGTTAGCAGAGGCTATTTAGCAATCATTGCTAAGTTGCCCCAAAATTGAGTAGTGTTGTTAGTGGATTATGGATGTTAACCTTTGCGTCGACGTAGGCCTTAGTCTATATTTGTTAGCATTTATAGGCGATTTCAGATACAAAGTGTTATTAATCTAAACATGTCCCATGCACCTGGAGATTAGCAAGTCCAGACATCAGCAAGGTTCATGCATACGCATTTCGGCCAGTAAAAAGCCCAATGCGCAAGCTTTATAAGCATTCAAGTATGTACTTTCCACGATGGGTGTAAGCAAGGAATCGATCGGCAAATGTTGTTTAATAGGAAATCGATTTCACGTAAAATTACGTATCCTCAGACCTTATTCAAATAGATATAAGCATGTTTCACTTAAGCTCATGGTAAAGTTTATCAATTTGCGCTAATGAAAAAAAATGTTAATCGCAGTGCACTGTTTTGACCGGTCTCAGGTTTGTTCCTTTAGTACCAGTGTTTTCGAAATTGAACAATAGGATTGATTCTGATTTCCCGCAAATTTTTTTTTACGTTTGCATTTAATCACGACATCTCTAAATAATCACTATCAATTATAAATGACAATGAATTACGACCCAATTCCTTTCGTTAAGCTCGCTCAAAAAATTTAGTTGGAAATTGCAAGCCTATTATAGGTATTTCCGGGAAAATATTCAAAATTAATTTGCTCAATCTGCAAATGCTGTTCAGGTTGTGAATTAAATATAAATTTTCAGAAGGTCTAGTCCCCTGCACAAACATGAAGACCCCAGTGGAAGACTTTTAGGCGACTGTTCTGCCCAGGCCCTCAGACACGGTGAGGCAATCGGGGGCAGTAACCCCCAAGTCTTTTTTGTTCCCCCAAATTTTTGTTATGGTCAGAAAAATTTGTTTGAAGCATATGAAAAAACAGAAATTTTCCCCCTAAAAGTGTATTTTGCCCCTCAAATCTTAAAACTTGACTACGGGCCTGATTCTGCCAAAAGTGTCTCTGCAATTAGGATATTTTGTTTTGAAGGCCATTCGGCCTCGAGATGTAGCATAACGTCGAAAATTTTTCTTAATAAATCACCATTAGGCGGGGCCTTGTAAGCATTTGGGGGGGGGGCAGAATTGGGCTGCTGCGGCATTCAAAGTGCAGTTTGTTATCACCTTAAAATATTTACTTTAGAGTGCAAAAAATTACAACGCTAACTTTTTCTCATTGTTGGTGCTGCAATTACTCTCACAGCAAGAACAAATGTGCCAGTGGCGTTGATTGTCCTAGCCTCAAAACAGAAAGCATATCGTCACACGTTTCGAGAAATGTCAATGTCCAATGGGTCCCTTTGTCCCATAGGTCCCACACTACCCATACCTCTTGTATTTTCTGTAAAGACAGTCAAGCCATATTATCCGGAACGTATCTTCGGGTGGCCCGCATATCCCCTTACTATGCTTGATCAAAAGGTCTTATCACGGTTGGCTGAACATGATGACGTCATCAGAGGGCACCCTATTCAGCCTTGCCTCGACCCCCCAATCCTACGTCCACCACTGAACAAGACCAAGTTTGGAAAATTGCCAAGTGTGATGCTTATGCACGCTTGTGGCACAAACAGTCACAATTGGGGAGCAAAAGGTCAGCCCGGCGTCGGAGAAATTTATTCCGACCCCTCAAGTTGAAAGTCCTTCCGACTTCTCGACTGCGACTCCACAACCCTGGCCGTTGGTACAAAAATTATGTATTTTGTCATCTTCTGCTTTCTAAGTTTTGTGCAGTATACCTCCTGAACTGAGTGCTATAGTAGTTCCAGCTGTAACTGAGACAAATGTCATGCATTGCAGTAGTTAATCTTTCCATCTTTGGCCGAAGCAGTTTTATGTTATGAGAGTCCAACCATTCATGGTTTGCAAATGTACATTTTATAAATGCTGTTATTTGTGCTGTTAGCCTTTCATCTGTACATAAGTGTCAATTGCTTGTGATGTTTCTGTGTTTTGCATACTTCTTATGTTTTAATCTCCTCATGGTTAATGTTGCCGTGTGAACAATTTGTCTTATTACATAGAAAAATGTTATTTTCACTCATGTTTATGCAGTTTATCCAGCTTAATAAGTTCTGTGGTAGTTACTTCCTGGTGACTTTCTGTTTTGCTACAAATTTCGTTCCTATATTTTGTTTGTTTCAGCGTGATGTTGTCAGTGTCATGGTGAACTGTGGCAGTCTCCTTCTAAAGAAGACTACTACACATTTAGGACAATTCCGCAAGAGCACTGGTCCATAGGAATGTCCATGGCACGCCCAAGTTAACAATTAAGAAACTTAGACCTGCCGGTTTCGCTCGACACCGATCAGTTTATCACAACAAAACTGTATTCACTTATGGTTTTATTAGTATAACGTCAAGCACTGCGATATGCTCGCAACAGGGGTTTATATCAACAATCTTCAATTAAAGCAAGTAACATAAGTTACTGCAAGCATCAGGGGTTAACAATAGGGGTTAAATACGAATTCAATTCTTTCATGGAGGAGAGAGATAAGCCCCAAATTGTCAGCGGCATCATAGTCGCTAAACCGTAAATTGTTTCAGGTAATCTAATCCATTGATAGGTCTTTTTGAACTAAGCCAGTTTGGTAAGGCCCACTACTGGTTTAATTATTAAATGTTAAGTCTTGACCTAACCTATCACACTACGTGTAGGAAGGTACTATTTCGGTGAGGCCCGTGAGTTGAACTGACTTGAATATACCAGTTCCGCTCTTTATATACACACGACGTACGACACCACGGTCACGTGACAAATTTCGAAACGATATTTACAGTAATATTTTTAACTATTTTCATTGTGAATTCTATTTACAATACGAAGTGGATTTTTAATATGATAATTGGTATTCTTTTCCAGGTGTGACTTACAGTAAATGTGCAAGGTACAATTTTACAATGCAACAAATAAATGCACATGGCAATGTAATGTCTTTGGTCGTTGTTTAGTCTTCAGCTTCGTTCGAATCGTCGTGAATCCGTCGGTCTTCTTTCGTTGTTGCTTCAAGATCACAAGACGTTTCATGTTGAGGAGCAAAAACGAACTCAACAGAACCTAGATTCAGTCATAATATACTTTGTAACGATGAACTAACACTCCAGAACAAGAGTTACAAACTATGGTCTGCTGTTTGGTTACCACAGTGAATGACATGAACAGCACTTTTCTAAGTCCAATGAACTTCATGGCATTGCCATGTCAAAAGAAACCAGTGCAAGCATGTGTTGCGATCGGAAACCCGAGGGGCAAGCGCGCTGGAGCTGAAATTCTAAGACAAGGGTTCCCCACCAAGAGTACATGCACCCCTAGTGGTACATTTGCCTATCTGAAGGGGTACAGTCAAGGTTAGCAATAGAAGTGAAAAATATCTTTTATGGAGGATATATCAGTGAATTTATACATATATCAGTGAATATTATTTTCAAAAATCGTTATATGCTTTTATTGGTAAATATATATATAATTTTAGGGGTACATGCTCATCTGTCGAAGTGCAGAACGGGTACATGGTCAGAGAAAGTTTGGCGTACAACACCTGTTCTAAAAGATTAGGCATAGTGTTCAAATCACAATTGCTTGGAAGCTTTTGCAAAGTAACCGTCCACGCTACGCCACTGTAATACACCTTTAGTAGCTAGCAATAATCAACACCAGGAAAATGTGCTTACTAATAACTTTCAATCAATATGGTGTTCAAATCATCCACCATCCTTCACTAACAATATGTCAAAGCTGAAATATCACCTTTTCAAAGCCAATAAGAAAACCCGACCACGCGATCCAAAAATAAACGACTCTTTTTCTATGAATGAACTCCAAGTACAGCTGAATTTGCCTAATTCGTCACATCAAAGGGATTAGAAAAAAGTGACGATTTAGGCGAAGTGACGAATTATGCAACCAAGTGAAAACTCTATCATAGAAGCTCGTATACTTCATCGCAGTAACTCGAATACTTAGTGTTGTTTGCAGTAAAATACAAATTTATGGCGTTATGGTTGAATACAACAATTAATTCCGCTACTCTATCTGGACTCCTCCATTTAATCTAGCACCTTTTAAATCTTTAACAAACTGCAAAGACTCCGCGTTCTCTCAATGGGGAGTCGGGTCGCGCTTCGCACCATGTGTATAAATTCGATAAACAAATGGCAAGGTGCAACAATGCTCAGATAAAGATTCTTAATTTGTTTGAAAACCCACACGTACTAGCTGCTTAGACATCAAAAGCGAAACTGCAAACGACGTATTAGCCGAACAAAACGCTTCTAAGGGATAGAAAGAGGTGACGANGATGAGCAAATTGACGAACAGAAATGTACACAAAAGATGGAATTCTGCCGGTACCGACGAAAAAGTAACGATTTAAGCGAATTGACGAATTAAACGATGACGAATTAGACAAGTTCTACTGTATTACTACGAGAGAGCAAAAACACTGTGCCTGGTCGTAACAAGATCTCTTGTGAAATGTTTAAAAATCTGACAACAAATTCTCTACGAGCGGTCCTTCACTTGATCAACAATATTTGGGCTCCTGGTGTAACTTCGCAGTCACGGATGCATTCCATTGTCATCCCAGTACAAGAATGGTAAACCTTCCAATATCTATCCTCATGCCAACCAACAGCGTTAACAAGCAATGTTTGTAAAATAATGGAAAAATAGTCTTTAAAGTGGTATTTGGGGTACTACGATCTACTTAATATCCTCCAACCTGATTTCCGTAGTCGTCGAAGAACAACAGATCATGCGTTGTCATGACGTGGTGAGTACATCATGTAAACGATTAACCACTGCCTTATGTGCAGATGTTTTTTCTTTTGGGGAATCTGCTTGATGCAAATGACAACCTAGTGCAAGGTGTCAGAAGTCGGTGAAGGGAGTTGTGACTTGGTGTAAGAAATGGTGTTAAATGGGGTAGCAATATAATAAAAACTAGTTAACGTTTGGCAACATCTGTACACTTACATCATATTTTGTACAGTTTACTTTAAATCGTTAGCTGCACCCAAATTTTTTTTGGAAAATTCAACGGATGAAAATGAAAAACCTGCGGATATTTCGCCAAAGCTAAAACAATTATATGCTTTCCTAACAAGTTTCACTTGGCTGCGATAACAACTTCACAATTATCAAAAGATTTGTACTTATCATTGACGGGACACATTTGCAGTGGTGTTGAAAATTCCTGTGCCAACGATAAAAAATTGGTGTCGTGAAATCCTTAGTGAAGCAAACGGAAGCAAGGCCTCAATGTCTTCAAAATTGTTGATTGCTTTTTGTAGAGGCTTATTTTCTTCAACGTCACTGAAATTTTGGGATAAATTCCAAACAAGAAAAGAAGCCTTCACATGAAGCAGCGCGTTACGATGCTTTGATTACAAACAGCACAACATCCGGCGAATGATCAGTTGATGCGTGACTTCCTTGCATAAGATGAAGCACAAACAATCAACTTGCGTTTGCTGAATGGAGATGATTCAAGGTAAGGAAAACTTTAGGTAAAGTAAAAAAAATGACATAAAAACTATCAAATTAGTTGACTCAAAAACATTTTTCAGAAACACAAAACATAGACTTTGCAAACCACATTGTTCGCCAGAAATATGAGCTACATTGCCATTGAAAAAAGCGCAGGCACTCGTTGCCAAATTTCTTTCATATTACCGCAAAAATTATGAAAAAACTAAGGATTGTCGGGTTGAAAAGCAAGGTTGTCGTGCGAACTATTGGAATTGCTGCGAGCAACGTTCGGATCATCAGCAACAGGCGAAACGTGTCCATTTCGCAAAAATGATCTGGATTGTTTGGTTCCCAGATTGACATTTCCTGCCTGCTGACGATCTTCATCTGCCATCTCCGCTGCAGCGAGCATTTTCGAGAAAATGGAAACAGGATTCTTTATAAGCACTGAGGTTTCATCGAACTCAACGACCTGGATACAAGAGGTTGTTTGAAATTTTCACTCCGTTGGGCGATTACCTTATTTGTATATTCAATGAGCAAAGGCCGAGTTTGTTTTCAATCGCGAAGTTTCAATGTTTGTGAAGCAAATGTGGCAGACGTTCGTGCGGGCTAATTGGACGGACGCCTTCTCAAATAACTGTTCTGATGTCTGTTCAAGAATTATCGAAACTAAGCAGTTGGTATAAGCCATTTATTCAACGACAGAAATTTATTTTGTGCATTGCAAAAAACATTTCATCAAAAAAAAAGAAATGTGTTTTCAGTTATTCAAATAGGTTTACCCTGCCATTGTCCATCACCAAAATCTTGTCGCAAGTGAGAACCGTGTTAAGACGATGAGCAATGATCAACATCGTACAATCAGCAAACGCTTCACGTATCGTGTCTTGCACCAAACCATCGGTTTCGCTGTCGATGGCAGCTGTGGCTTCATCGAGCATTATGATGCGGGAGTGTCGAAGAATGGCTCGAGCCAAGCAAAGAAGTTGTCGTTCGCCAACACTGAAGTTTGCTCCATTTTCAACAACTTTACTTTCTAGTTTCTCAGGCAAGTCAGATACCTGCAACAAAAAGTGTACGCTTGAATGACAAACGAGTCATCATTATTAGAGAGATTTGGCAGATTTAATTGAAAATTTAATATCCACAGTCACATTGACGATCGGTATTGTGTAATTAGGTTAACTGTCACAATAAACCACACAACATAAAACATTCGAGAAATATTGTCTTACAAGAGGTTTTGCATATCCTACTTTTTAAACAGAACTCATCAATGTTTTTTGATGAAGCACGGATTGGCAGAACCTCTGAGAGAAATTTTTACAGGGGTAATTACACCGATACTGGACTCCTTGCTTCTGGGCTCTGGTCGAAATTTGTATAGCTTGTTTGCATAGTAATCAGAATATAGATATGATGGCTGTTATGCTAAGATTTACAAATAGATTAATTGTTGTACAAGCAACTAGGTTCCACCAGAAATTTGGGGTTTGATTACAGGAAACCTTGGAGTGCATTCATCTTCCCGTGTAAGAATCAGCTTATGGGTGGCCGGGTAAGACGAGCTTCTCGTGACCCCTCTCGAAAGCCCTGCGGATTAGTTGTGATAAAAAATCATCTGTTGCAAATATATCTGACGAGTGCAAACCGGTATGCGCTCCCACGAATTGAACAATGTTCGAGA
>JGI24159J19872_10007678_pt1 | contig 14132 bp, 8 predicted proteins | sample Ectturendosymbi4_FD_19872 | JGI IMG/M metagenome (IMG submission 19872) | reverse complement strand
CTCTAATTATAAAGCGCGTAAATTGGTTAAGTGCGGGCCCCCTAAACTTGCGGGCCCTGTGCGGTTGCACTGTTCGCACTCCCCTAAGGCCACCACTGGCCCTAAGTGCCGATCAAGTTCTCCGAATTGAGATCCAGCTACGATGTTTTGGCCACGTGACCAGAATGGCCGAAGAAAGGCTGGCGACGTTATTCCTGTTGGGTGCAGCCAACATGGAGGAGCGACCCAGCGGCTGGTCACGTGGCCAAAACATCGTAGCTGTGGCCAAAACATCGTGGTCACGTGGCCAAAATATCGGAAACAACTACCAGAGGTTGCGGAAAACCGTGAGATGTTTCGAAACCTAGGCCTGCCAGCTTCAAGACTCTATCGAGAGGAAATGCGGGTTTGATGAAGCACACTGCCATAAAGGCAATAGTCACAGGTGGGCAACTGCTCCTTTTAAAGTAACGGAACTGCAGCTGTCTTAGTTTAAAATAGTAGCGGCGCTGCCGCTACTTCCGCCACTCCTTTAATTCCGAAAACGCGTACAAGTTTTTCTGCATTTGGGTGAATCAACACAAAGCTGCTAAATATCCAGACTACACCATTTCGCTTTAGATGACTTCATTACGTTGGCACAAAACAGAACAGTTTTGTGAGTAGTGAAAATATTTTCAACTCGTTGATTTTAATCTTCAACCTATAATAGTTACGCCGGGAAATGTTTTAGTACTCATGAACTTGAAATTGATCGCACCCTCCAAGCAGCTTTTCTGTAGTGATATATTCTTTCCTTTTTTTGGAAATTTTGAGAATGCAGTTTCAGTAAGAAAAAAACTGGCTTGGTTTCATGAACTGCAAGGTCTACCTTCATTTAACAAAATTTGCGTATGCTATCTAATAAAACTGGCATAGGCTCTTCGGAATTGGTTGAACTGATTGTGTTTACTTGCAATCAACATTTAACACAGATGTCAACAAATTTTCAGAAACCCAACTCAAGGCTACAAGAACATGGTGTAAAATTTCTAATATTTCCTTAATGTACATATGTGCTCAAAGCAATCAACAAATAAGAAGTTTGCTATGGACATGATTCAGCCGAATTGAGCTGCATTGCCTTGCAGAAACAAAAACATTTCAAGAAGTTTGTTTCACATACAAGTTCTTTTTCAACTCTAGAAACTGCGTTTTTATTTAATTTTAATCAAATCAGCAAATTAGGCATTGTGCAGCAACTGCGTTTTAACATGAACTTGTTGCTTCCCACTGCATAACCATCGATTCAAAGCGACTATATCAAAAGGTTTGAAAGAGTTTGCTCATTGATTCGATCGCGTCGTCTTTGTGGAGATTTATTTCTGGAATGTGGATACGTTCAAGTCCGAATCATCGCAAAGTTCTGAAAGCATGTGAGGCAGACTCGTCGCAAGCTCACAGCAAACCTATAGCCTTCAAATCTGGACGTCACGATGCGGATATCCCAGCTAACTCGCCTTTCCATAAATGTTTGGAATGTGCTAAGGCGCGAGCAGGCCAAAGAGACGCTGAAGGAATGTTTGCTGAGTCATGCTCGCGCGTTGCTAAGTTACCGTTCCGAAATTGGCCTCATGCTTTTTGGCTTCGTGAGATAATGTAGTGTAACGTATTTTTGCCCGCACACTCGAAGACCACAGTACAAACACACACTTTCTGCACAACGCAGGTTGATAAAAACATACAAAACAGAACGTTTCACAACGGCATTAGAGGCTCAATCACAGGGTTAAGGCAGACACTTACTTAACAGAACGTTTTGTAACGGCGTTGGAGGCAGAACCACAGGGGTTACAGACACATTCTTAAAACTATTGTTCACTAACCCGTAACACTTGGTACAACACTAGTGCAGAATAAGACGCTAATTCCTGAACTGTACGAGGGCAGATGAGACCTGCTTCATGGTCGCAGCTCGTGTTTGAAGCTACAGCACGCTTGCTTCTTCTAAATCTTGGCTTTAGTTATTCATCATTTCCTCACAAGCCTTTGCTTGCATTTTTCGGGACTGAGGATGAGTAAATTGCGTGAAATAGATTTCCCATTGAAACAATTTCCTAAGTGAGTCGACTGCATCGTCTTAATGGATACTTATCGCTGCATCAATGGTGGTTGAACGTTGCCAGTTGACGAAAAGCTTTTACAAACTTTTTCCATGGGAGTGCGTTGATTGCGCTGACAGGTGAAAGTCAGAAAAATTTCATTACGGTCTTTATCGCTTAGATTTGCATTATGCTCCTTTAGAAACACTTCGATATCATCTGTTCGTTTTGTAAAGCAAACATACTGAATGAAATTCGGCTTTGCCAATCGCGTATTGTGGAGGTACAAACCAAACGCGTTTGATCAAAAACCTTACTCGCATGTCCTTCTGCTTCGAGATAACCGTGGAGCAGTGTTTGGCATAAGGTATGTGACGTAATAAAAATATTTCCCAGTAAGATTAGCTTTCCACGATAGGTAGTAAATAAAAGCCAGCGAAGAAGTTTGTTAGGTTTTGCACTAAAAATCTAATCATTGTATATCATAAAGCTTTTTAAGGAAGCCACTCAGGTTTACTTTTCTGCGACCGTAGAAACGCTACGTATGTAAGGTTTCTATTTCTAAGCCGCATGTGTAAGCTCTATCTGTAATTACCACAATTTTTAAATGTTTTATTCAGAACACGCGACTGTTAGCATTGATCAAACCATCGTCAAAAGTGGTTCAGTTTTTTAATGAGATACCTTAGGCTTAGAGACTAACATGTGCGTGGTTTGTGGTTGAGTGCTATTTTTTACAACAACCTACATGTAAAAATCTGGAACGGTATATTAACGCAGAAGCCATTCTCATACAAGCCTTACGAAATAGAACACAATAAATGAACGACTGCAACATGTTGTTTTATAAATTTCCAACTTTAATGAATGTGCGTGGATTAACAGCAAGACGTTTTTTATAAAATCAAAACAAAGCCCAAAAGACGTGAAAATCCACCGTTCTTGTTGCTTTCAAAATCATACTCGACTTTTTCGTAACATACTACGATTTTGTCTTTTGCAATTGTAACACTACTCTGCTTCATCGTAATTCGCTGTTTTGCGCAACGCTGTTCAGGAGTGCTGTACTTTTCTGTCGAGCCAAAGCCTCAGCGTAGAAGCACACATCTACAAAATAAGGGAAACCTACCGACACTCGTGTAGCTTCACTTCGGATTTAGGTTCATTGTGGTCTGCAGATATTTTGGAGTGCACAAGTTTGCGATCAAACAAAGTGAACTCCGTCAAGCAGATTTTAAAAGCCCTGATAGCAAGATGATTCTTTTTGCTTTACATTTCGGTTAACCATGCGAAAAATTACTGAGGAGCAGCTGCAATGCTTTGCCGGGGCAGTTTCTCTCGAGTGCAGGTCACGTCAGACAATCTTTACGGAAACTACAGTTACCGAGAAATTGTAGCCAGATCGTGCGCAAATAAGAATTAACAAACTTTTCCAACAATCCATTAATCTGACAGTCTGTTGGTAGGTTTCTACATGAGTATTCCAGATCAACTTCTAGGTTGAGAGAGCAAAGACAATCAGCAAACATGCTGAGCTTTCCTTAATATGTTATGGCTGGACAGGGGCGGATCCAGGGGAAGTCGATTGGGTCGATCGCCCCCCCTAAAACCTACGAAAGTAACTTTTTTCACATGATTTTGTGCAATTCGGAAAACAGCATTCGCGATATAAGACCATTTTCACGCCCATTGTTTTGTCATAGCAGTGTTGTGAAGTAGGTACTTCATGTCCTTTACCGTGATGAACTCGTAATGAGACTTGACTGCCAAATATTTCTGAAATCGCCCCCCCTAAACTTAATGGCTGGATCCGGCTCTGTGGCTGGAGTTATCCCAACTGCTGCAACAATTGCTACTCGAAGCGTGTCAAGTGCGCGCAGCTCAATGAACTAGTATCTGGTTACAATTTTTTCTATTGGCCTCATTCTTTTTCAACTTGATATTTCGCCACGACCGGTAAGATAGTGGCGAGTAGCAGTAAGTGGTCAAGATTACATGTTTGCAGGGTTCCTACGAAATTTTAAAAATAAATTTCCGGACTTATTCAAGACCTTTTTCAGACATTTGTCAGACTTTTTCCAGACCTAACATTTCTGAATGACCTAACCAGGTCAAATATAGGCACTGTAATATTTATTACGATATAAGCAAAATTATGTCAATATTGGACAAAATATAATGAAAATGTATGTCAAAAGATTAAGTCAGGAAAATTATTTTCTTTTTCCATACCAAACCAACAGACCAAAACAATGTTTTCCCGACTTTTCCAGAGTGGAAAATGACGGAACTTTTTCCATACGTTTCCAGACTGCGTGTAATGCGTAGGAACCCTGTGCTTGTTACTGTTTTTGGTACTTTTAACAAGTACTGACGTTGCAGCGACTGAAATCAAAAACGAATTTGAATAAAATTAGCTTATTCACTACATTTTTTTCACAATTTTAAGTTGTGGTACATAGTTGTACTATTTTCCGTGAAAATGCCCTCCCATCTCCATCTTAATCATTCATTCGTTAGATTGTAACCTTAAACTTCAACCGTTGTCAGCACCAAGATCTTTGCTGGACGATTTTCACAATAGCAAAAGAATGAAAAAATCTGAAATCTTTGCAACAACTCGCAGTATTTTGCAAACCATCTTGAAACACCCTAAATGAGCAATAGTCTCTAACATATTACTGCAGGAACAATTTTCTACATCACAGAGACATTTTCACACCTCCACACCTGTAATTGAATAAGTCATCTTCTGTGATGATATTTTCACCAAATCCAGTTGACAGATCATGAATAACATCCTTAGATAAAGATCCACTGTAAAATGATCCAGCTCCCTCTTTAGCTATCTTTTGGAAAGTTTTTGCCAAAAGAGGATCCTTAATGATGTCACCTTCTTTTTTTAATGAGCCATCTTCATTCTCAAAAACAGGCCTGCAAATCAGACAAATATTAGTAGTTTCTAAATACCTGCAATGAGTTTTTTGAGTAAAAGCTGACAACTTTACCATAGATTAAAACTTCTGTTGTGCACCAAATCTTTTTCAGTATCAATAGCTTTTGCCAATGCTTTTGAGCAAGGGAAACCATTTTTGGCCAAATCAATTACTGGATCAAATAACTTCTCCCATGGAATTTTTCCATATCTTTGGTGAGCTTCCCAGTATCCAGCAATTTCCCCTGGAATAGCAACTGCCAGTGTACCTGTACAAATGCAGTGTAAGCAAGTTTATCTATAAAAACTCACTGATTTACTATAACAGAGAAAACTCATACCTGTTTGAGCTATATCACTATTTCCTTTAAACATGTTTTTGTCTGCTTTGGAACCAGCAGTTTCCCTACCACTGATGAATGTTGCCGTTTCAGTTTGAGAATCATATACAACCATCACAAATCCACCTCCAATACCACAACTGTATTTGCAAAGAAATTTCCTCAGATAAATTTATGTTCAAACCAACTAAACCCAAAACACATTCACAGCTTCAAGCACATTTCCTCTTGATGAAGTTTAATAAGACATTAGGCCATTGAGAAGTTTACATAATACTGTGCAAGTTTTAGAGCTTGTATTTTACAAAGAGCTATTGTGCAAACATCTTTTAAAACAACTTTGACATTTGAGTAGGCAATAAGACATGCACACACTTCACAAGCAACAAATGCATAACCAGAATAATAAAACCGTCAACACTGCATAAAGGCTTTAATTGCAATTCATATTTCAGCACCAGCAATCGATTAATACTTATGCCAGTTTTGAGATAAACGTAAATGTAAGAATACTACTACCAAAAATTCTCACACCATATTTACTCGATTGTAAGCCGACCTTAATTGCAAGCCGCACAAGATGATGTTAAAAAAATAATGTAACCCACCCTTGATTGTAAATCGCAGTTGATCATAGTTACCTAAGCCTCTGAGATACTTTTGCATACTAGCACATTTCATGTTCAATTGGCAACCCTGGTAATGATGCTTACAACACTACAACTGCCTTCCTGTTCATAATATTCCCTCTTGTGACAGATATGCATGTGATGCTGAAGAGAATAGAATGCAAAAAGTGAGTTTGGTCGACAAAACGTAGCCATGAAAAAATGAGTGTTACCTATACCTTTCCATACGGTGAAGAAATAAAAAATGTAAGCCACCCTTGAATATAAGCCGCATGAAATGATGAAAAAAAAACTTTATGAGCCGCGGCTTACAATCGAATACATATGGTGTACCCATATAAAGTGTTTATATACTGTTTATGATTATGTTTTCACAGTTAGATCAAATCACCAAAGTTATTTATAAAGTCAAATAGCCATGGGGCTACATTAGACAATTGGTTCTTAACTGGGAGCATCAATGAATTACCAGGTGTTCATGAGATCTTACACACTCTTGAAAGTTTTTGAACAGTGTTTCATCCAATTTACTCATTTAAGGTCTGCAGGGCTGGAAACAGTACAATTACTGAAGGGGCATGGTAAAGAGGTTAATAACCACTGGACTTGACAGATTTTAACACATCAAACCTACTTTAATCTACAGACACACTAAGTAATGTCTATCATAAAACCACAGTTTCAATTAAAACACTGTATTCCATGGTACTATCAAACAGTAACAACAAAAATTGCCCATTGTTACTCTATTATGGTGGTAGTTGTTTACATGCATTTTCAACAAACCAAAAGTGGACGTTTATAAAATGGAGATCATTCAAAATAGAATGGCCTATCTCGTGGCTCAACTGCTTCAAACAGCATATACAAGGACACTTAATTACACAACAAATTGCAGTAATTAATTCATCAATTACTCCATTACCTGTGTGAACTTAGAAATCCAACGCACAACATAGACGCAATAGCAGAATCAACTGCTGATCCACCAGACAACAGAATATTTTTGCCAATTTCAGAGCATTTTTTATTGTCAGTGGCTACAGCAGTGCTGTTAAATACTGCAGAATGATGATCTGCATCAGGAGTTGAAGGTTTACCCTTCAGACTGGACAAGCCTGCAATTTTATTAGCATATTTCAAGAAATGGAAAGATGTACCAAGGACTGCTAGGAAAGCAATAGTACTCAATCCACTCACAGTCAAAATGACTATAATCCGTGAGGTGATAGGAAGCTGCAACAAACATAAATGTTACATTAGAAACGAGTACTTTTTCTTACAAGTAATAGCAATTTTAAATTGAAGTAACACCACTATGCCTAAAGTTGTTTGAGCTTTGCAAGAAAGCCCTGTAAAAGGATGAATAATTGACAACTACAGTTTTCAGGTCAACAGCTTCATACAGGAAATTAGTGCACAACAAGAGCCAATCTCAACACAAACTAACTTTTCAAATTGCTATATCTGTCTTAGACACAAAATCTGTTAAGTATACCCACATGTTTTTCAATAATAACATCAAATCTGATGGTTACTTTAAATAAAAAATGACTTATCAAGCTTTGGCTAAGTCAAACCAAGACTTTTTGGTATATGTGGAAATCTTAATATACAAAATTTGACATTGGAAAATGGGAGCAAAAATCAAGGGCTAGTTCCATGATTTCTAAAGTAATCCAGGTGAGAATACATGGCATCTGCAGTTCTTCAATGATGTAGACATAATCCCCCAAAAATGAACACAAGAAAAAAAGAAGTGGTAAGGACATAAAACAATTGCCATATTTTTTAAAGTTTAGGTATTGTAGAGAATGCAATTTGTTCTCATCAAAATAAATGGTTGAATAGAACATACACTTTTAACACCACTGCTGTTCAAATATGGATCAGTTGCAAATATAATTGCTACTCCTTTTTGAAACAGCTAAAACTTACATTTTTTCTACAGCTTGCAATGTTTTTTGGCTTTTTATCTGTTTTTTTGCCATCAAGCAAGTTTTCCAAATCTCTAAACTTGTTTTCTGCCATCAGTTATACACAATTATAATGCAAGGCTGTAAAACAAAGATCAAATCTGTAAACCAAATTAAAGCAATAGAAAAAACAAACTGTGATAAATAGGCAACATTGAGAATATGACAAGCATGTGCACATATTTCATGCATCCCAGGAGATATGACACCTTAGCTCAGTACTAATGATATAAACATCAATGAAATCAGAGGGTAAATAGCACTGATCAAAACAGCCACATTGAAGGCTGTTTCATAAATAATATCAACTCTTCACTAAATCTTTGCCGCAACATGCTTACAGTCAGGCCCGCAACCAGAGGGGGGGGCAATCGGGCAATTGCTCCACCCAAAAATTTCACAAACGCATGTATTTCTTAGGTGCAGCAATAAGTTACATCATTTTGCCCTCTCCCCCCCGAAAATATCAGTTGGTTGCAGCTCTGCTTACAGTGTAAGTGGTTTAGATTCACCTACTTATGTTGAGGTAGTGTTCATAAGGTGTATATGCCTCGTGCAAACCTTTTCAGCTCCAAAATATTTGTCAAAGCAGACATTGTATGAGAACCAACAAAACCAGGGTAGGATGTGGTTTATGGTTGTGTGCTTTTGTTCATGATCCATAGAGGTTGATATTTTCATGGTAAATTATCAAATGTTTGTCTCTGTGGGCTGCGTTATGAGTTGTACCTTTACATCACTGTTTTCAACAAGGCCTAGTTTAAGTTTTTAATGTAAGTGGTATCCCCAAGCAGCCTTGAATTTTTACCAGGTGTGAGTTTTCAACCAAAGAGTGTATAACATTGTTCCACAAGCCAGGTTAAACACCATGGGCTAGCATGAGAGCATGATTGAATTGGTCCAGCAAGTGCCAGATGTTTGTAAAAACAGTTTAAAATTTCAACTAAGCTNATTAAAATTAAAACCATACAAAGTTTCTTTAAACCTTTCCTGAAAACTTTTTTCATCCTTGCATAAANCATCTCTAATTGTTTAGCTACATAAATTATATGAATGGCTCACTGTACAACAGTTTCCACCCTTTTTGGTATGTTTCAGCATTTATGAACTTATTAGCATATCTGAAAAGCTTTAACATAGTCACTGCTAACCTTACTTTCTTGTCATATATTTCCATGCACTAAATGGATGCTTTGTATTAATAAGATGTTGTGAGAATAATCATTTTTTACATATTTCAAAAAGGTAAAATTAAAGTTAGATTAACTACATAATCCACTTATAATTATTCAGTGGCAAGACTTACAGTCAGTTTTTAAAATCAGTGGTGATATTAAAATAAATCAATCCAAAGCATCACGACATTTTTAAAAATGCACAATTTTTGTGCAATACTCATTACCAATTTATTGATAATCTTGAAAAGTATTAGTATCTTTGAAAATAGCTACTAACCATTTTGATGAAACATTACAATTTTAGATGTATGGCATTGATTCTTTAATTTTTAACAGGCATGAAGTTTCTCTCCACTGCTGTCTCACCATTTGCGATGCGTGATGACACACATGGTTTTCTGGAGCTTGACACACTCTTAGATATGATTTATAGGGATATGCAATTAATGAAAACTGCTCAGATATTTTGGGTGCCATACAAATAGTTGAAGTAAAAAATAGAACTTCAGTCAGCTGGGTTTAAACTACTGAACATAAGCAGTATTCACTATTCATCAGCAAGAGTATCACTACTCAAACATTTTTTGATATAAAGAACTGAAAAATTGCAAAGTAGTGTGCTTAACCACAGAGGTTGCCTAGAATAGCCTAATTTTATTTGTACACCATCATTCTTCATAAAAATACCAATAAAAATAGTTTACAATAAACAAAAAAGCACAACTTAACATCTGCCATGCAATAAAAGCTATTTTAATGAGACTGCATATGACACAAAAGTTTTTGTAGCTGGATGGCGAAAATCCAATGTAATCTGACAACTGATGCGGTAATTTAGAAAATAATTTGCAAACTTTCAAAACATTTAGTTTTTTATACAACTTCAACTCCATAATCCTTATAATAAAAATCAGGATGTGCCAAGTACAAGTATTGCAGCATAGTGAATTAACTCTTCTAGGTAAGTTGTGGTTGAGGGAAAAGTCTTCGGTGGTTCAAATCTTTCCCAGCATGATTTGTGGAAAATTGTCAGTGGCGTAATAATTAAAAATCAAACGAATTTGCCAGGCATCTTTCATGACTAATTGACTTGGTTATGTTCATGCCAAATCTTTTTAACAACCATTTTCAACATTTGTGTTGACATGTTCATTGTTGCAAAAAGAAGATAAATTTAAGGTGAATACAGCTTAATTATAACTTTCTATATCTGGGTAACTCAGTTGGTTTGCGATGCATGGGATTGTGAAGCATGAGTTTGGACCACATGGGATGGACATTTTACATTGCTCAAGGTGAATGACACCAGTTCAATATATTGTGGCATTATAGAGAAAAGCACAATATTAATTGTTGGTGCTGACTATAGAAGGAATCTTTAGACTGCTACAGAAATTATAATTTAAAATGTTTGGTTAATAGTAATATAGAAAAGGCAATGATTGGTAACATCAGGAATAGCATGATCAGCACTTGGTGCAATGTGTCTAACTAAATGCAATGGTCCAAAATCAATAAAGTGTACATGACAACAACACCAGCGCTATCACCACACAGGGTATAACTAATAATAGCAAGCCCAGATCATATTTACATCACAAGCATTTGACTGGTCACTTTGTTCTTACCATATTTGCTTAAAACATTATTTTAGATTCTTGCTTGCAAAGCCAATGTTTCTGTTAGAAAAATTATCTTGCTTAGAAATGGCTTTTGACAGTATTTTTACGTAAATTCAGCTTGTACACATGCATTCATCACTTAACCAAGATAAGATAGTAAGTAGGATTGCTTTCAATAACCTTGTTCCCTTCGCAACTTGTTAACATTGTCTTCTGTATTTGATTCTATTGTTTAATAAAATTTGATGCATTATTTTTGCAACAGAAAAAAGCCACACAGAATCTGAGTTTTTTACTCATCATGCATTTAACATTGCTACAAAACAGGGGTCTCCAAACTATGGCCTGCAAGCCAAAAATGCAGCCCGTGAAACCATTTTATCTAGCTTGTAAACCATTTTGTCAATAATGAGAAAATAATATACATATGAAAAATGTGTCGATTTGGTATTCCAAGGGTGGCCGGAGTCACTTTTTCAGACTCCAACTCCACTCCTGTTCCAAAATTTTTGAATTCGGGTCTGGATTCGGGTCTGGCAATTTTTTAGTTTGACAATCTGACTCCTGTTCACATTCCAGCTACAATCACCGATCTAACCAGAATTTACCCATGTTTTTACTTAAGAAATGACCACACAGACTCCTGCTACTGCTGAAATTCAAAAGTGACTCCAGGTCCGGGTCCGTTTTTTCTTAAATTTTTGACTCCAACTCTGGTTCTGCGTCCGAGAGAAAAACGCAGAATCCTGCCAGAGTTGACTCCGGTACTCCGGATCTAGTCGCACCTCTGGCATGTAACATATCCTAAAACAATGGTTGCCTATAAAAGGCGGAGCTCCGCAAATAGTGGAGCTTGGTTGTGGAGGTCTAATGACGTAACCAGAGTAGAAAAAAGTTGTGTTGTAAAAGCAAAAAAAGGATAAATGTTGTATCATTGCAACTTGATATGCGTTTCTCCCAAACATGAAATGCATAGAAGTTTGTGTTTAAAAATTTTATAAATTCACAACGGTTGAAACCTATTTTTTTGACCCCGAAACGTTGTGAAACTCAGATAACCAAAAATTATCAAACTTCAAAACGGACTTTTTTTTACTGTAGTGTAATGCAATTATTTTTACTTCCGTTTAGTTCTCATTGCTCAATGCAAAATATTGGTTTTAGCGACTCCGGTTACGTCATCAAACCTCCACAACCAAGCTCTGCTATTTACAGATCTCCGCCTTTTGCAGACAACCAAAACAATCACATTACAATGTACGGCTCTCAAACTGTTGTGCAATAGCTTATGTGGACCTCTAAAAAGAAGACAAGTAACAATATCAGTCATTTTGCAGCTAGAGTAGTTTTGTCTGCAGTAACAACATTAACAAATTCATTAGGCCTGATTACTACATGTTCTGCTGACTTTCCTTTTGAAAAGTGAAGATCAGAGCACTGTTCTGTAAATTCTAATCATTAGTCAAGAATAAACACTCTGTAAATGCAGTGCATTCACTGGTGAAGTATCAAAAGACATGTCCATAAATCAACATTCCCCATGGCACAAGAGTGGAAGCTTAACAATTCAGTTTGAGACATTTCAGTAATCGTTGCTCACGGTTCAAACGTCAGCGCGTGAGCATGCTGATCGACTGACGACTGTTCCTCCTGTACTCACAAGCATGCGCTTACTAATACTAACTATGATAGAGTAGAGAGAGAAGTTCTGTTAATAACATAAACAGTGTTAATTTAATTAGTTTTAATAAAAACAACGGATCCACTACAATGCGTCAAGCTTTTATCAACGAAGTTAAAATCTTTCCTAGGTCAAAAGTCAGTCAACAGTCTGCTCAGTGCGCAGCACTGCAAGCTGTACATGCTACGATCACTGCTGCAGAGCGCACACAAGCAGGGAATGAAGGCAAATGGCAATTTGAAACTTTGTTTACATTCTGAACCCACTGACCCAAATCCAAAAGTTACCACGCATGAATGAACACAACATCAGCTGATTCATTTCACAAACATAAAGTTGTTAACTCATGCTGATGATGCCTGGCTTGTTTACAATAGGGCAAAGCTTTTGTAATGTGCTACACAGGCCAGGGTTGTGGAGACAGAGATAAAATTTTCGATTCTGACTCCAAGTCTCCAAAATGTTCCGACTCCGACCTTTACTAAATTTCCGACTCCAACTCCTCAACATAACGTAAATGAAGTTTGGTTCAAAAAATTCAATAACATCAAAGAAGCAAATGTTTATTGCTTCATATGAATCAGGAAATGAGCAGAACGAATACAAAGAGCCATCGCGCAATAAGGACACCAATTGTCGGTGAACACCAGAATAAATGAAAATACAATGGCATAATAACTGGAAGTGCTATAGAACAAAGGTGATCAGCGTAAACTCCTGTTGTCACAGTCCAGCAGCAAACTTCAGCAGCGGTTGATCATCAAACACGAGCTAAAATTATTTTTAAAATAGGCATTTTCTTATTGTCGCTAGATGCATGAGTAAACGCTTTGGATTAATCAATTTATTCAAAGAATATTTATCAATCATAAAACTTCATTCTCTGTATTTCCGGAGTCGGAGTCACATAAAAATTCGACTCCGAGTCTTAGTGTTATAAGGAATCCGACTCCTTGCGACTCCAACTCAGCAACCATGACGCAAGCACCATTAAGTAGCATCAGGTGACGTTAAAGTTTTGCTTGGGTAATCTTCCTTGTGCTTGTAATACATGAGTAAATAACCTTCTGTGGAAACACCAGATCCTCTAGTTTTCTTGTCTCGAGTCACCACCAGTCAGAATTGAGTCAAGTGACTTTCTTCGATTTGAGTCAGTGTGAGTCATCACCTGGTGGAGGCTAGTCAAGGTGAAGTCACAAAAACTATCAAATCACTGGTTTTCAAGCTCCGTTCAATGCCAAGTCAAATGAATTTGGACCTGTTTATGATATTTTTAATTTTTGTCCCAAATCAACTGCTTTNATCAAAAAAGTTTTGGAAAATGTCTAANATAATTCGGATCGAGTCACACTAAAACCGGTTAGGCGGTGTAGTGGTTTGAACAACTATGGCTTATCCCGTCGTGTCNGACGATGAGCACNGCGGTACTCAAAATCATTCAGGAATGATTGTTTGAACGTTTGTTTTCCAGTTTCAGTGGCAGACTTCCAGTTTCTATTGCTGCAAGCGAGTTCTTCCCATGAATTATCTGTTATGCTATATGCGTTTAAGTCAGTAGGGCTTTTTACATGGCGCTTTAAGTGAGCTCATCAGCTCACGTTCCTGGTCATGTTACACGATTACTGCTGAATCGCCAACTGCTTGAGTGATCGAATGAGCTCTCGGGAAAGTGAGCACAGCACGCTCGTAATTGCTTGGTTCGTAAGTGAG
>JGI24159J19872_10007676_pt1 | contig 14133 bp, 11 predicted proteins | sample Ectturendosymbi4_FD_19872 | JGI IMG/M metagenome (IMG submission 19872) | reverse complement strand
TAAGTGTGGAGTTTCATTGAAACCTTGCCTCAAATAAGCGCAACAGTGGTTTTAAAACTTTCATACTATCCTAAATACCTGTATCGTTCCTGCAAAAACCTGATTCTGGTGTTCTGTTATATCTTATCTTTCTGCATAGTTTGACTTCAGTCAGTGAATCTATACTTATTTCTGTTTATATGACTCTCTCTGCCTTTATGTTGAGTGGTGCGTTTATTTATCGGGCACGACTTCAAAACCGTACGTGATTTTGATAAAAGGCCATTCATGTTTGCTCCGAGCCAAGATGGATCTTGTTTCACCACTCTTGAGTTTTTTGCTCATTATGTTATCACTAGTATTTTTAATCCATATCATTCAGGAAGAGGCTTTGCTAACCAGCACGAGGTGTTGCGAACAACCTTGATATGAACACTTTTACACCACCTGCAGAAAGGCAAAAATTGCATTAGTTCTAGCAAGGTCAAGGTCATTTTCATGCATGGCTGTCGTAACCTTTTGTAAAAATGTTGAACTGTCAATGATTGTCATGTTCTTCTCTATGGCGCTGGGTTAGAACTTTGTAGTTTGGCTTGTTTCAAAAGCGTCGCAGTGGGTTTGAAACTTTGTGCATCTTGTCAGGCTTCATACGTTTTCTCTGCGCAAGTACGGTTTATTGTGAAACATGTTCTATTTGCGATGGTTTGCAAAATGACTGCATCATGTTGCTTTTTATGGTACAGGAGAGTGTGGAACTCCTTAGCGGACATGTCATCCAACGATGCTCGGCGTAAGTTTATTGAAATGCTTGATCAAAAAGTTCCCGTATTCGGACCATACATGATTGCGCACCAGAAGGAAAAAGAAGAGAAAGAAAGGAAAAGGTGAGCGATGTAATGTTTCGGCAAGAAGTCGAGCCCTGGTGTGAATGAAAAAATTTCTCCGCGTTTGAGAAGGATCGCATGTCATACAAATCACTGTGGCCATTAGTTTAACGCTTTATATTAACTTCCTGTCTTTCTGTTCTAGCCCATGTCGGGCAGTCTGTTGCAACTAGATCGATAGCTTTTGTACTATACATACCCGAATAAATTTCGATGAGTCTTTTGTGCTGCCGTCAAATTTAGGGCAGGTCGAAGTCTGGCATGTCCTTTTCGCGGTACACAATGAAACATTTTGCGAGGCTGAATCTGCAATCAAAACATATTTGAAGATCCTAGCTAATTTGCTACATGGCGCAAAGCATGCTGTGTATAAAGTAGAGAAAATACTGTGGTATAACAAGGAACATTCGATGTACTGTACTATGATTGTTGTCACATTGGCCGTACATTCACAATAGGGTGAATGGGAATGGAGCAACCAATGGTTGGGGTGAACGAAATCGAAAAAGGTTAAGAAGCACTGGGATAGACAATCATATACACAAAATTGGAGCATCCCCATCCGACTTTTTTATCCTTTTATTTCAAAGCATGATGTTAGAATGTCCTCATTTCGCTTCCACTGCCGGTTTCCTGTATGGCGATGAGTGAATGCAAAACGTCTGGTGCGCTGTTTCATTGTTTTGCCCCTCTCAGTGTTGACTGTGTTTTTCGACTAACGCCTACTCTGTAGTGCATAGGCGCCCAGTTTGAACTTTCTACGGGCGTGCGAAATCCATGACCGTCAAAATATGACATCAAAACCTGTTTAAATTGGTAAAATAATATTGGTTGAAATATCCCATAGCGGCTCTCACACCAGTATCAATTTTGTATGCAACTCGCAGATATTCGATAAAGGTACGGTCTACCTCACACATGCAATACAGGGCAATGGGAAGTACATGAGCAGCAACCACATCAAACTCAGAAATATATTAGCAAAAGTTCTGTTTTCCGCAAAGTTTCGAAATAGCGTTTGGTGTGGGACTGTGTAAATTATTGCTTGCCAAACATTGCTGGATTTTGCTGTGCAACCGTTCCTCGTTCACATCGTCTTGTAAAAGTCACATGCAGCGGAGATGTGCTTCTCTCTGCAGTGCAACTTGGAACTGATGATTAAAGCTGCGTTGCAATTTTCAAGTCTTCCATGCCTTAACTGTATACGAAAACGTTTCACTACATATCAGAATAATATACTTCTTATATGAATTGCTCAACAAAAAAATGAAAAAGTAGCGGCCGTGCGACGCGTTCCCGTATTCAGCACCTATGCCGTAATGTGTTATGAACTTATGACAAATCTTAGGTGTGTTCTTGTGTAATTCGATTACCCTTGTTACATGGACCATGAGTATGAGTCAAACACGCAAATGAATAAAAATTACTTGTAATTTTGTGACATGTGAACTAGCACCNGAGAAGAGTACCATTGGGTGTGTAAGGTTTACTGCTGTTTCACTGGCAATGNTTTTGTGCGTCGACTGCGTTTGCATTANGAAGCACTGGAATAAACGGTTGTGCCATGATTTCCTAAGGACAATTATTGAAACATTTCCAGATTAAAAGAAGAAGAAGAGAAAAAAAGAATAGCTGAAGAGCAACGGAAAAGAGAAGAGGAAGAAAGGAAAAAAGCGCAAGAATTGGAAGAGAAAAGAGCCGAAGAAGAACGAGTCAGACAAGCGCAGGAGCAACAAAAGTTCGTCATGATTTTTTAATTGCTGTTCACTGTGGCAGTTGAAATCAATGTGAAACTTTTTGCGTTTCCGATCCATGTTTGTATTTCAATTTGATGCTAAGTTGGTCTCAGACCCGTAACTAGGGTTGAAAATTAGGAGGCATGATTTTTCTAATTGGAATCTAATTCCAAAAATATGTTTTTAAGTCTTAGCCTACGTTTTGCATTTGGAAGAAGAAACAATCCTCTGATGCTGCATGCATAATCAACTATAACTCAGTCGTTACCTGAATAACTGTGCGCGTTGCTGAACGTCTTTGGAAACTTCGTTGACCGTCAAAACCTGTACTAAAGTGCAACTTTGTATCATTTAAAACGTATAATAGATTGCTTGCGGTCAGAATCACAATCATTTATCTTCACAACGTGACACTCAATCAACACTCAGTTCAAAAACAGACCTGTTTTTGAACTAAGTAATCAGGCCACAGGCAAAAGTGTAACTTGACCATTTAATACGGCCATAAATTTGTGTAACAAAAATGTGCAGCGTTTAATCAATTCAAATTACGAACAAACCATTTTAAATGATACGGCTGTGGGACCGAGAATATTGCGCCAGGGGATGAAGAAACTAGTAAGAGGAGTATAGAAGTCTACGACACAAAGAATAAGTTCATAAGTTCATGCTGCGCATTAATCGTCAGAAATGTCTAAAACAATTTTGGGGGTCACAAAAACATTTTGGTGGTCAGAGCCTACGAAAGACACTCGTGGCTGCGGGCCTGGTTGGTCTCACTCTTTTAATTTGTTTCTTTGAGCAAACAGTTTGTTGCGTCACTTCCTCCGTGACAACATAATTCATTGCCGTCACCGAATGGAATATAACTTCTCAGCTTGACCAGCGAAACCAACAACGCCTTTTTGTCGCATATTAGTATCTTGACGTACACTCACATGTCCGTTTGGCGCTTACTGCATAAAAACTGCTGCGACCTTTCAGCTTGAAATGAACGGAAGTGCTGGCGTATTTTAAAGAGTTAAATGTCTTCACTATGACCAATTTTACAGTTGGCAAGCCACAAGCTTCGCATAACTTGTAACGGAAATAAAAGTTCATGTAAACTGTGCCTGTATATGAATGACCACGTTGAAAATGCGCATGTGCGCTTAGATTTCGTTAAGATACGCTGCTTGGAAAAGTCTTTTGATCTGGCAAAACAACCGATGCCATTTGCTTGACTTGAAATCGTTTTTTTTTTATGCAGACAGCAAATTATGGCTGCACTCAACGCTCAAACCCATGCGCAGTTTCAGCAGTATGCAGCGCAACAATACCCTGGAAATCCGGAGCAGGTGCGTGAAAATGTATTTGGTTTATTCGGAAGGTATTACCAGAGAAACTCATCTAAGCTATGTGATCGTTGTAAACCTTATTCATGTTTTACCATTTCTTCGTGTAATGGATTTGATTGCCTGCTTATTTTATGCGGTGAAGTTCGCAGTTCCAGAATAGACCCTAATTGTATGCAGTAAATAAGTGAATGTGCGTTAGATTGGCAACATTCCATTGAACGCATGACAAAAAAGCCTGGCGAAATAAGTTAAAGCCAAACCATCCAGATCAGCGTTTCTTAAACATTTGCGGGTCACGGACTCGAAATTATTCGAAATTAGGTTCGTCGCAGTAGTTATCGCAATATCTGCAAAGCGCATTAACCCTTTCGAAATGTCAGAACAAAGCCTATCAACCCTTTAATTCACATTCATGGACCCGGGTTAAAGACCCATGCTCTAGATGTTGTGTGGAAGCCTTTGCCACTGAGATCAGTGGTTCTTAACCGGGGGACACGCCTCCCCAGGGGGGCGCGAGCTCTTATGCGCTCCGCAACCTGGAAAGTTTGATCAATACATTTGCCAATAAATGTATTTGCTTTTACAACTTATTTAAAAATAGGGGGCTTGAAACAAAGGACAATTACTTACGGGAGGCGTAGTAGAGACAAGGTTAAGAACTACTGGCCTCGATCTTCCATTCTTACGCAACGGTCCAAAGTGGAGTTCGTGTTGTCTGGAATGACACTTATCATCTATGCAACTCCATCCCGCTTGCTTGTGGATGTTGGGTGAACAGTATCGCCAGCAACTGCATTCAGAAGACCTTGATACGTTTTGCTGGCCTCTGACTGATCAAATTAATTGTTTTGTTGTCTGACACTACTCGTTGCCGCATGTGTCAGTAGCAAACTTAGACTGATGATCTCACGGTCACCGTACGCAGACTAGTCTATTTTTCTAGGGGTTTCACAACCCGTTAGGCTCGTAATAGTGCCTGACAGTCACACAGCAAGTTAAATGTTAGTAGGATAGTCAGTCTCCATGCATATGTTGATAAAGTAGGGAAACTGTTATTTTTATACATGTATTTGCGTGATAAACGTAAGCAATAATCACTGCAGAAAGTCAGTGCTGCTGAAAATTAAACTGCTTCTTCCAAACAAATCCACCTCAATTCTTGGGTTGTAACAAATGTGATAGCTAATATATTACAGATTTCAAAGCCTTATTGCCCTTGCAATATATTCGGTTGTGTTCTGACATACAGTTAGTGACTCGAAAATTCGTGCATGCTCGAAATAGGAACCTATGCGAACAATTCCTTCTTGTAAACTTAAACACTCTTATTTTACCTTCACACAGAAGTTTTGTGTTTATAAAATTGAGACTTTTTTTTATCTTCAAACGACAGAACTGATGGACAAGTCTCGCATGTTTTCTTGCTTGAAACACCTGGTCGACTTTTTCCAGATGCAGTCTAAGGTCCATTTTCATATCACTAGCCAGGGTTGTGGAGTCGGAGGTAAACTGTCCGACACCAAGTCCCGGCTCCTTCATATAACGTGAATGAAGATGGCTGTCAAAAATTTTGTGGCAACTGGCAATCAATGGAAATCGTGGTACACAGTAAGAATTATCTGTTTCAATAATGTTCAAAAGAAATTGAACCATTTCAACAGGCACGAGTTAGGATTCCTAACGTAGGAGTGCGAAGTAAAAAATAATTCAATCGGACTTCCGGAGTCGGATAAAAAATCCGACTTCGACTCCTAGTGTTCTTAGCAATCCGACTCCACCCAAAAACCATTGATTCCACAACCTGTGACTTACTTCACGGAAATAATCACTTAATGCCATGCTTCTTTCTCCAATCTGAACAGAAAACAATTTCGTATTGAGCAATCTTTTTTAAGGCGGTACTAACACATTGGAGTTAATGACTGTCTGCAACTGTTTCACAAAATTTAGCCAAAAAATTCTTTGGGATAACAGTAGCGTTTGGTCATTCCTAAACTTCNTTTTGTCATGCCTATTCTTAGAAGTACCCAAGTTTTTTGTTGCGACTACTTCCCGTGTACGNACANGTGANTGTCCAGCGTGTCCAAATTTCAAGTCCACTGCCCCATTGCATCCCATNNGAATTGCACCAGTTTTAAAAAGTCTTTTCTGTGTGAAGAAGTTTGTTTCTTTCAGCTTGACATGCACACAATATATATTCGTGTAGTGTTAAAAANTGTGCGGAGTCTACTTTAAAATTTTCGAATTTTTTGGAGCTAATATTCCGGNAGTTGGAACGGATGCGGAATTTGGACTTTGTCCAGTGGACAAGTGTTCACCTCTAGTGTCTAAGTCACATCGACAAGTGCTTTAAAAAGGGGAAGTTGTAAAGTAGGATGTGTTGTTGATCACCGCACACCGCCATGGTTCCTTTATTTGCCATGGGAGTTCCGCCTCTTCCTGTCGTGTCTTTAAAGTAAGGCCTGGCAAGACTAAATCCGGTATTTCAGTTGGCACCTGCAACAACGACTAGATCCCTCTGATAAAATGCTGTCAGTCAATTTTTCACGCTTACTGCCTGCCCGAAACCAAGAATTTCGTGGATTTTGTCGATAGTGATTCACAGAGGCAGCCGACCTTTGTGTTTGANTGCACAATCTCATAATGTTATAGTGTGTTGGTAGGGCTTGAACTTTTCCGGGCTTGAGANATGGCCAGCTGGACTGTTCCAAATAAAATGAGATGAGCTTTCCCTCGCAGATTATCCGCNAAATCCATTTGGTCGCAAAGCGAACAACTCTAGTCTTCAATGTCAACATGTAAAAGCTTTATGATCTGCTTGTATTTGCCCTTGTCACGTGATTGACGAGCGTGTTAATGCGAGAAACAGATGTAGCGTGATAAATACGTCGAAATCATATTCTCTCCTGTGATGTTGACAGTGACAAGCTACTTTTTTAATTAAACTGAAGACTTACCGTCCTAAAAAGATAACAATAACTTATTGGTGCAAGTTTTCCTCCCTCAATACCAACTATCAACGACTATATATTTGCTCATAAATGACATTGTTATATCCAGGCATACATCCGAGCATAGCAAACAAGTGACGTGTCCCATTTCTAGGGATTAGTTAGATATTTCGTCGATGCGTGTTCAAAAGCTTAGAGCCCGTAGTGTTTACAGGACATCGTTGCCAATGACACCACCAGAAAAGCAGAGTCCACATTATCGATAATGTGGCAGTGACGCATATCAGATTTGTTCGTGACTACTGTTCTTGGTTGCTCAGCGTGGAGTGTTAAAAGCACCCTTCATGAAAATAGTGCAAAAATGTGCATTTGTGTGTCGTCATCTTTTACAAGGCGTGCTAGATCTTGATTTCACCAGGTCGGTTTAAGGAAGAAACAGGTCATTTCTCACTACTTGATTCAGCTAGTATCAAAGGCTCATCAATAAATCCTAGCATGTTTGAAATGGTTTGTGCGGTGTTGTTCATAATGCGTACTGTTGGCTCCTATAGGAATGACGAGTTTGTGCTCTTTGTCAAACAACAACGTTAGTGTGTAGCTTTCATTAAAACATCATTAAATCATCATCCGTGATCGGTCGGTATACTGCAAACTGTATGACGCCAAGTATCATTTTCTGGGCCATTTACGCTAAGATAGATACAGCAAACTTCGGTTAATCCGGATCTTCCCCTAATTCGGATGAAATTGGAGGCAAGAATGATTTCTAATGTTCTTCTTAATAAAAAGCTTCGGATCGTCGCCTTGTCTTTTGAGCCAGTTGTTGAAAAACTGCTTGGCTGCACTAGATCTCGGGGCAGGTGTTGAGCAGCCAATCGAATGTCTCATCATCCAGAACCACCAGGCCGTGCATTCCATGGGAGGTCGATAAATTGGACATTGAAGGACAACATGTTCGACGGTTTGTTCTTCTGCGCCACACTCACAGGCCGCAAAGGAGGCCATACCCATTTGTGCAAGCAGAAGCAGAAACGCACGACACCGGTGCGGAAGCGGCTAAGCCGGACCCACGCTGTTCTTGGCAGGGCCATTCCAGGAGGGGAGTTGCCGGTGTCGGGGATGAAAGTATGGAGCCTCGTAGTGCTCGCAAACCACTCCGCGTTCCATTGGTGATCCGCCCAGAGCGCCGCACTTGTGTTGCTGTTGTCAGATGAACTAATGAGATGTTGTGCGGCGAGCACAAATGGGCGTCTCGATTTGAGACGCCGTGCATTCCCACTCGGTGGATAGGTGAGCGCTGGGTGGAGAAAATGTCCAGGCTCCATGGCACGGCGTGCTAGAGACAGTGGCTGCTTTGCGACGAAGCTCTGCAGGTTAGATGCCTGCGAGGATAGCTTCGGATAATCCGATTTGTTTAATCATGATCTTCGCCTATTCAAGATGAAAGTTGCTCTTCTTATATCTCGCCATCCGGATTTACCTGCTTCGCAACCGAGCGTTCGAACACTAATCCACATTGCAGTTACATGTTTATTCACAACAGAAGAGTCTTACTTTCCAAATAGGTATACATAAGGAAAAGTTACTGAAAATTACTGGTTTCTTCGTTTGATATGTTAGGGTTGAGAAAAACCCGGGTTTTAAAAAAAAAACAATCTATCTGTTTTTTTAAAGATTTTGTGTTTTTTTAAGGAAAACGAAAAAAACATTCTAAATTGTTTTTATTGCATCATGCAATATCACTATTTTCACAATTACACAATAATGACTTGTTATACCTATTATGGCATTCAAAATTGAGGGTAAAGAAATGTACCCCATCTTTGTTTTCGCAAAGTGTTGTTGGTCAGTTCACAACTAAGTGGTAAGTCTTAGCAAGCATGCGCACAGCAAACAGAGAACAACCATTCTCACACAAACTCTGCTGTTTCATGTCAAGTTTATGTGCAGTTCAGCATCTACAGAGTGTATTTTTTAACATATGCCTTGGTATGGTCTAAATTAGAAAACGTTTAGATGCAGAGAAGGCAGAAAATTTGGTTAAAATATACCACGTGTGCAGAGCTGAAGAGGATAACTGTTAGAATTTGCTGAAACTGTTGGAATTGTTCTTCTCTTTTTTTCAAGTCCTTCGAATTTCTTTGCTGTTCGCTTTGTTTGAAGTGCCCTGCTTATTTTATTTTTTACATCTTAGTAGATTTTTCAAATGAAAAGTAAAGAGTGGGTTTTTGGTGGATTTTATTTTTGTTTAAGTGGGTTTTTGAAAAAAAAACCCGGGTGGTTTTTTTTGGGTCGTTTTTTTACAACAACCCTGGTGTAAGTACATGCAGTCATACTGTATCGATAAATTTTCATCATTGGGTCACCAGTTCAATTAAGGTGATTTTGAGCGATAACCTACTATCTGCATAACATCACGCTGGAAACAAACGTCATCGGATAATCCGGATCTTCCCCCAAGCCGGATAAAATTGTCTGTCAGATCGAATCCGAATTAACTGAGGTTTACTGTATTTGCTTTGCAACATAAGTGTCAACAGTATCGTTGAACCATTTATTTCCTGGACAGTTTAGACCTTTCCCTCGTTTAACTGTAAGCAACGTTACATATACTACATGTTTTTATCCGTTTGTCGATTGCCACTAGACTAACGTTAATTACTGAACAAACCTTTGTCGTTGGTCGTTTATTTTCCCTTCAACTATATCAAGGTCCAATGTCAAGAAGCGCTTGCATCCAGCAAATAGGCTTTTTAAATGCTAAGTGCCTCCGTTGATCAGTCTTTGTATACGTTCACGTCTTTTTACACTTATACCCACGCTAAGCATTTCTCTCTTTGCAGGTCGGTTTGCATGTGCATTATAAATTTCCTTAGGCTGTGCTTTCTCAGCATTTTTGTCATATATTGATAGTTCCAACCGTCAACGTTTCACATTTTAAAGTACAAACTTCTGATGTAGTTCGTGATTTTTTGCGTCAAAGTCATTGTTAGATTCGTTTTCTGCTGGAGTGCAACAGTCAAGTCACAACTGTTCAGGTAAAAGGCAGTGTGTTCCGCTCGCTGTGAGCACAGTCATTTTATAAAACAAGTCATTCAAAGCGTCTTCCCATGCATTCTGCGCGTTAACGTCGCTTGTGTTGCTTCAAGGTTGCTTGTGTTCAAGTGTTAATGTTGTTTCAGCAAGCTGTTCTCATCCGACACCTGCAAGAGCAGCACTATCAACAGTACATGAAGGTCTACTTGGAACAACAGCAGCAGCAGCAACAACAACAACAGAAAGCGCAAGTGAACGGAAATGACCAACGCCAGCAACAACAGCAGCAGGAGAAGAAAGATGATCAGCAGGACGACACCGAAACAGAAGACGACGTTTCAGAGTGTGAGCATTTTACACATCTTGACAAGCATGTTTGATTCTATTTGAATAAGAGCTGAAGATGCGTACTCCGTACGTGAAATATATGCTCTGATAAGATCAGGGGTCTCAAATACGCGGCCCGCGATGCTTTTTGGGAATTTTAACATTTATGTTATTTAGTTTATTCACCGATGTCTAAAAGTACGCGGCTAGCGAGAGAACAAGTTCCTTTTAAACGAACGTAAGGTCGGCTAGAAATAAGTTGCCTAGTACCTATGATATCTTTCGCAGAAAATAAGCGTGAAAGCTGTTTCTGGTAAGGTTCAGGTACCGCCATTGTTGCGTCAGCGTCATTATGCGGCCCTCGGGTTACTTAATAAGTCCGCATTGGGCCCTCGGAGCAGTTTGAGTTCGAGACCCCTGGTTAAGATCATAATGTCTGATTCTTGGCCGTGAAAAGGACTTCTTACCATGGGATAGAGTGTTTCCGCTTGAGGGCGCTCAAGTTCTCCCTGTGGATGTGCTGACTTCAAATGTTGATGATGGACTTGACCTGTAACTGAACGTAAATGCTAGAAAATTCTGAAGTATAAGGCATGAGTAACCCTTGCAGCATAACTGGACGTTTTTTAGTCCAGTTAGAATGAAGTCCCAGCCGTCGGAAAGTCATGACAATAAAGTTTAAATGTTCTAAACAGGAAGCAATGTGGCAGGACACAGAAGTCTTGCTCGCCGCAGTTGCAACGTCATATGTGGCTGAGTAACAGTCCAATTTTTGTTTGGAAGGATGAACATAAACTTATTTGGGCAATTCGCAATGCAGCAAGGTCAACAATACCTGTTTGCGGAAAATGTTTTATAGCTTCACTCACCCGCCATTGAAAGGGCCCAGTGCCCTGACGTGGTTATTGTGTGCTGCGCTGATTTATCGTGACTTTTCACTTGCGCAGCCTCAGTAGTTCGAATAGCAGAGCCGTCTCTGTGGACGAGGCCCCAGCTGGACGAGTTCAAAGAACAAATACGCCGCGACCCCGAATCGGTGCTGAACGTTGGAAGGGGTGAAGTTGTGACTGTTCGCGTTCCAACTCACGAAGAAGGCGAGTATGAAGTCGTGCGTGTTTGCTGAGTAATTTCGATAACGTGCTGGGTCATCTCTTTTGCTGCCGGTTTGATCAGTTGCAATTCTGCATCGCCAAACAATCAAGTTAAGGTTGTCGTTCGGTCATACGCTGCCATTTGCGCGTAGACAAGTTCTTTTGAGCTTGATTGCGCCGAGCACGCGGATGGAGTTACGTTTGCAAAACAGACTTCGCTTTTCCGTGGTCGTTAATACAAAATGATGGTGGCGCTGAAATCAGAAATGCTTGCGCGTGCTTGCTGGAGCTAAGACTACTTTAGCTAGACTGTGCAAGCAACCCCTTTGGTAGAAGCGATTGCAGCAATATACTGTATATTGGAGGAGGTTTGGCTGTTAAAACGTTCGCATCGCCTTTCCTGAATGCGTGTTCTGTGGAATGCGGTTTAGTTAATGTAGGTACGCAATCCTCATTGCTTCCAAACATTACAGTGAAATCGTCGTACATTTTCGACAGGTAGGGTTGAGACATGAGAATTACAATAGAAAATAAAGGCTGGCATCACGATTTTGGTTTTCAAACCTTGCTTATTCATTGCCGGTAGAGTGGCATGGTTTCTCTCGCGTCGTTTGGTCGCAATCATAAAGCGATACTGCAGCATTCAAAATTTCTATGCTCTGTGTTTTTGTTGCACGAGCGTGATAACATTGCAAGCAGTCGCACTCGTTCTCTCACAGTTCTGTGTACTCGGATTCGAATCATGCCTGCCGCCTATCAGTGATCGACCTAAGATTGACGTTTTAGAAAAAAATGAAAAAAAGCTTAATTGGTCGTGAACATTTTCACCGACCGTTTTTCTGTTCGAGAACGCCCTGCTTCAGTGGTTAATGAAGCTGAGGGCTGCTCTTTCATGCTTCATCACTTTTTTTCACGTGCCACCGCCACAGCCAACCTACATGTTTATTCTCATCAACTGTTTCTACTCTCAGCAGTTCATTAGAAATTTTGGTTTCTCGGTTTGATCCTGGTTTGTGTGCGCTTTCCCGTTGCATTTTAAAATGTCGCCGATCCAAACTAATGCTTTGCCGATTGTGCGCCAGAAAAGGTTTTCAAAAGACTTTCGCTGCTTCCTTTCAGATGAGCAGTTGGAAGCTTGCCGCGTTCAGATTTATATGGTTGTTTTTCTAACTTGTCTCATCGTCCATGTGAAATATTTCCAAGTCTTCTGCAAGTAAATCTCTTTCATGGAGTAAGAGTTGTATTGTTGTTTTACGAATAATTTAAATCGAGAAGGCTTATACGATTAAAAGTAATATTTTGGTTGAAATCATCAAAAAACTTGTTTATGCGGACTAGTTTCATCGGGTTTCTTCGAATTTTCATTTTCACGCGAATTTGGTGCAAAGCTCGATTTTTTCGCAGGCCTTACGAAAGTTATAAAAAATTCCCGGACTATTTTTGCAACGTAGTGTTTTTTCATCTTATTTTAGAACAAACGTGTTGCAGAACTTTTTCTAAAAACTAAACGACGCAGTTCAAAATGTTCGAGCTACTTGAGCGACAAATTGCGAACACTTGCGAGCCTGCGTTGATATGCAGTCGTCCTGAGGTGACGTCTTCACGACGTCGTCCTGCGAAGGTTCTCTCTGCGCCGGCAGCGAGCAGCGCAAGAGTGCCAGATAGTGGCGTCGTATCGACAAGTTCCCGCTCCCCCAAGTTTTGAACATCGCTGTTTGTTCACCTTGATTTACAATCCCGACCACAGTCATGCACCGAGGAGGGGAGTCTGTGACAGGCGATTTTTGGCACGCAAAAGCTTTTTTTCCTTTTTTTCTTCGAAAACATACCTACCCACCTCAAACGCAAAAGTTCACCAAAACTGTGGGTGGTCCTTGCTGGAGGGAGAAAGTGTAAGGCATCGCAGTATGGACGAGATTTTACTGTTGGAAAGCGATTGAGACCCCAAGAAAAGACGCGCTTTCTGCAATCGTAGTGGGACGAGTCGTTTGCGAAAATGCCGCCAATGAAAATTTTCTAATGCAGCCTAAAAAGTGTCGTCATCGTGTTTACACTTGCCGTTTGGCAACAGGTGCTTACGTGTTCTGGGAGTTCGCCACCGACTCGTACGACATCGGATTTGGAGTTTACTTCGAATGGACCGACGCAGGGACAGAAAACCAGGTTTCAGTGCAGGTCGGCGAAAGCTCTGACGATGAAACGGACGAAGGTTTGATGATTTTTTTGTTTTGGCTGCTGCTGTTTAGAGACCGTCCTGTTCTTTGCTAAAGCTCTTTGCGACGTGACTAAGAAGTGAGCTCTCGTTGTTCGCGGTGGTTGACGCAGGTTGACATAAATTTTTTCAGTCACTCTTTAGATCAGGGGTCACCAACATGTCGCCCGCAAGGACCAAGTCGGTCGCCCGCGGGCTTCTTCTAAAAACAATATTAGCATGATCAATGTCTTCACATTAACGAATATCGATACTAAAATAACTGAAGGTAAATTGAGCAAAATGTTTACTTCCGAAGTGTGCATCAAGCTAGTAGCCCTTCGCATTAATCAGTACACGAGAAGTAGCTCGCACTTTCAAAAACGCTGGTGACCCCTGCTTTAGATGTAACCTTTACTTCGATGAATGGCTTTATCAAGACTCCTACCCATTAGGTTTGTGCATCAACAGACAACACCAGCAAAAAAACATCTCTGTAGGAAACGCAACTACATAGTAATTCACTTGATCATTTGGCCGACACCGCATGAAGGTGAACATGTCAAGAACTTGTTTTTCTTAATGTTCCGGCTGCAGCTGT
>JGI24159J19872_10007675_pt1 | contig 14133 bp, 6 predicted proteins | sample Ectturendosymbi4_FD_19872 | JGI IMG/M metagenome (IMG submission 19872) | reverse complement strand
AGCTTGATATTTGTTAGCTAAGGTCAGGTTGTTGTAAGTGCTGTTTGTATTGATATGTGTTGAAGACAGTTTTCTAGGTTGTATTTTTTGTAAGAGCAGAGTAGCAGTACCGTACTGACAGATACTAACTTATGCGATCATTTTAACTAGTAATGTGCCCTTGTAAATCGTAAGCTGCTGGTTTTCACAGTCAAGCTTGTCAGCAAGTTCAAAGATGAGACAGAGTCCAGGCTCTGTTGGAAGCGGAAGCGATTGGTGTGGAAGCGGAAGCNGTTGACGAAATAGCCNCTTCCACATNCCTGCTTTCTAGAAATAAGTCGTAATTTAAGAATAATCAACGGCCACAGCAACATGACCGGTGAAAAAACAANAAAGTTAGACACTTTCGTAAAACTGTTTCAGGCAATGAGAAGTAGAACTATATGTTTACAAGACTATCGGACAACTTACTAAAGTTAGAACACCACGCAGGCTTAAAAAAACTGAGCAGATGAATTACGAAAACTCGCCACAGCAAATATGGCTTTGCACATAGTGCTCACTAAGAAGTCAGAACTAAACCTTAACGAAAAAGGCGTATTCCCACAAGTCTGCATAGATGTATTACAAGCCACGTATTTTTACTGTATACTGTTTGAAAAGAAGCCTGCATTAGAGTCGTTTGATTACGCCAGTGGCGGATCCAGACCAGGCGTTTGGGGGGGCAGTCAAATTGAGGGGAGCCAAAAATGTCTTCACTTGCTTAAATACCAAAGGTTGTCTGCGACAATCGTTGTGTGTCACACAAAAGAGCCTATCTTTTGTAGGTCAAAAAGTGGCTATTTTTGTTGGTCGAACTATGCTATTTTTCAGGGAATAACCACAGTTTGAACGCGCTTTATATCATAAATTCAGAAAACGTTTGAAACGGGTCCCAAACAGGGGGACTCGTTTTTCACAAGCTACACAGATCTCCTATATCTACAAAATGTATTTGAAAGGTATGAAACATGCTGCGCGCTAGCGTTTGCCACTGTTTTGGCTATCCGTAGCAAAATCAGTGAAGAACAGTGTCTGAAACGCATTCCCGACCTGGTCAGACAAGTAGAACGGTTCTTATTAAACTTGGAAGTGACAACTCATGTCCCACGATAGGACTCAAATAAAAAGCTAAATGACGATCATGTTTCCAAGCCAAGCTTGTGCATTTACATGCATATGAAAGGCTTATTTATTGCTGAAGCGACAATTAAAAAACAACACGTGAATGAAAGGCATTTGCCAGGACACTACTCCCATTTTAGGTAGCTTTGCTGACTATTGTAAAAACGGTCTTATAATCGCATGATAGATTGACACAGGGCCATACAGTATATTGCCCTATAATGCATTTAACGCCACTTATAAAGGAGTTTTTCAATCAAGTCTTTAAATACCGTTTCACATTTTCCGACACTGGATTGCTGATGTGAAGAAAAAACATCAATCCCACTAGACCAGGTGATTAAAAAAGTTGTGACACTTTTCAACAGAAGTGGAAGCAAGCGGGCTGAGCCCCCCAAATTCACAATCAATACTTCCAAAGTCAAGCTCTAGTCTCCCCATGAAGTCATTTTTCAATTCATTGTATACTATTACGAAGTCCCAGAAGAAGCTCAAAGCCATCCCCAGTGCTGTTGATCTGGAGATGGATCTGCTTCTATCCAGCCAGGCCAGAAAACAGAGAGGAGAATTAGCCTATCACCAATTTAAAGTCACGAACCTTCGCCAACACCACGGTCACCAATAAAAAAGTTAAAGGTTTCACCAGAAGATTGTTTCTTTGCTGAAATTTATATGATGCAAGCGGAATGATGTAACAACCACTAAGCTAAGCATTTTTCTGTCGGTTGTAGATTTCGCTAACCCTTGCCAAGTTTGTCTTTTCGTGGCCAGCGTGAGTTGTCTACGGGTTTGCAGTTGCAACAAAAGGTTCAAAACCGCACAGCCGTCAGTAACTGTTGGCTGATGGGTCGCCAGGTGGGGGCAAAAGACGCCGTCATTCCACCAATTGTGGATTGCAAATATTCAATTGTTGAGCAAAAATTGTTATGACCACGTAAAACCAATTTGTCAATCTGCTAAGCTGCAGATGACTAGTATTTTGCCAAAGTTTCTGCGTTAAAGCTATAGGCGTACGAAGTGGCGGGAGATTCGGACTAGATTTAAAAAATTCAGAAAAAACTTCCCGTTTTTTTTGGGCAAGTTTCTGAAACAGAACCATCGCCTGCAAAATTCTCCTATTCAATTTTCCTCAAAGTGGCGCAAAAATTCGGGCGAATTGAAAATTTTGCCCCGCCTAAAGCCCAAGGTTCCCGTATGCCTCTGGTTAGAGCTGTGAACCATGATTTGTTGAGGCGCGTAGCTGCGCTCAGTAATCAGGGGCGTAACGACGGGGGGAAAGAGGCACAATTCCCCGGGCGCCGAAAAGTCATAACAATGTCACAAGAACTTCAGTGCCTTACATTTGCTTCCGTAAGGCCTCAGATTCGAACAAAGGGGCGCCAAACTTGCTTCTTGCCTCGGGCGCCATCTACCTTCTTTGCGCCCCTAACAGTAATTCAATACTCCTCTGCGCTGTCCATGTATATGAAGTGAGGAGTTGCACAATTGCATAGTTACGTAGGTCATAATTCTTTGAGCTATCGAGCACGTTCAATGAATTTTGTCACATAGCGGCAAGTCGTTTGCTAACGTATACATCTGTAGCTTTTTACAAGCTGCATTATGATTCAATCAGCAGAGGCGTAGCGAAGGGGCAAGGAGACGCAATTACCCGGGCGCCGAATCACTCTGGGGGCGCTGAAATACTGTGAGGGCGCCGAATGATTGCGGGGTCGCCAAATAATCCCAACAATGTCACACGTACATTCTTCAATACAGTACATTTGCTTCCTGAAGACCTCAGGTTCGAAAATGAGGGCGCCAAACTTGTATCTTGCCCCGAGCGCCATCTAACCTCGTTACGCCCCTGTCAATCTTGGAGATTAGTTCCGTCAAGAAACCCATCCACTCACTTTTATGTTGCAAAAGTACGATGCAGACAAACTGCGGACTTACGAACTGCACTGGCAATAGCCCTGAAACTGGTTTTTCGTTTTCATTTCGGAGGCTTGTAAAATATTGAGTCAGTAATAAGCTTTCCATATTGCATTCCTATTTTACTGCTGCCTTTCCTTTTCCTATCAGGGCGGTCATCAAGCATTAAAGAATAAACTTGTGAAAAAACAGACCATTTTCATACGGCACAGCAGAAAGTCGAGAAATGCGAACGTGACTGCGGTTGTGAAGGCTGGGCAGTTCACACGCGGCAAAGAAATAACGAAACAGTGGAACTGTTACGAAATAAGAGCATCGTTCACACTATTCGATGAGTTTGGGTAAAGTCCGGCACGTAAACCCTGACGTTTAACTAAGCGAAAAACATTGTTAAGTTAGAGTATTTTAAAATATGTTTCTACTTCCATGGGCACCAAAAAGGGGCGCATTTATGGCAAAGGGGCGCCATTCAAGGGGGCACCGCAGAAGTTTTGGGGGGACAGTTGCCCCAAACTGCTCTCCCTGGATCCGCCACTGGATTACGCTATTCATTCAGGCACGTTGATTACAGTTTCACACTAACAATGGAGTTTTCAAGCTTGTGGAAGCACTGCTACAGATTTATTTATGCTTCTTGTTGCACAGTATGTACAGTAACTATATGTGCCTTACCGCTATCAGCAGTGTCACTGCCTCGCTGCATTACCTGCCAAGATGTCTGTGTTGAACAACAACATGCTGGGCTCCCATTCAATGATTTGAAACAAACCCAGATTGCACACAAAGAGAACCCGTATTCGTACAATAAAAAAAGCAGAAAGCTTGTGTTTCGGCCTGCCGCCAATTGCCATCACCAAAATTAATACAAAAAAATAATAATTGTAGAAATACGTCTGTTATTAAACTACGAAATTTTGTACAATCTTGAACTGCAGCGGGATGTAAAATCCCACAAAGAATATATTCACCAATGCTTTCTTCCTCCAATTGAAATTTGTTTTTTAATTGGTACGCATAGGGAAACATCAAATTTTAAACAACCAGTTCTATCCTTTGTTTTACCAGTTTCTTTAAGTGGCATTAGACAATAATATTATAACCCGGACCATGACCTTATATATGAGGACATGAAACTGATTGCACAAGTTATGCTTCATCCGATATGCGTACTTTCTCACCTGTTGTGCACATGTAAACACTGTAACAGGGGCGGATCCAGCCCGTAAGTTTAGGGGGGGCAATTTCAGTAATATTTAGCAGTCGAGTTTCAGTTGGTAATCAAGTGTCTTTCCGAAATGTACAAAATCATGGTGAAAAAAGTTACTTTTATAGGTTTTAGGGGGGGCGATCGCCCGAATCGCCCCCCTGGATCCGCCCCTGCACTGCAATATGAAGTTATTTTTATATCGTTGAACACATTGAAGTTGCTGATGAATTTATCACTTCAAAAAAAAACAGATTTAACGCGATTGTTCATAATTAAACCCAAACACCTAGGTCGACTAAAAAAGCAGATTTGGGTGGAAAACCCCGGCAGAGGGAGCCTGGTCATATGCTGAAAAGCGTCTACTACCGTAACTTGAGGTGAACTTTAGAGGAATTATTGCCGTGTTATTGTTACGCAACAAAGACCAACAGTAGAACAATCCGCTAGCAAGTTTCGCAGCCAGCCTCTGCAGACAAAGGAGCGGACATCAGCGAACTGCAATCTCATCATTGCATCTTTGAACAAATTAACCACATATGAACAACGGTACATGGTCACCCTCAGTTGTCTCTGAAGTGTAGGCTGCCAAATCGTGTCAGTTTTGACACTTTGACCGGTGCTTCTGCAAAGTTAGAATGAGGGCATGTGAAACGCCACACAGTTGCACTAAGCGTTCAGGGGGCCTCGCGGTCACGACTGTGCCCGGGGCCTCGCGTTCTTTTAATCCAGCCCTGCTCACAGTTAATAGACTACTGTTTCGTTGCGAGATCGTTCTATTTCGTGTACTCTTTTGAATTTTAGCAATGCGTTCACTCGTTGTCTTAAGTGCAGTTTACTGCATGTCTGAATATTGTGTACTCAAGGAAGGGAATAGAAAAATCACACTGCTTTTCCAGAGATTGTTACGGATTGCAAAGTGGTGTGAGCCATTTTAAGACCTTGCTTCGGCTTGACGAAAGCAGAGCGGTCTTTTAGTACAAGACCACTTAGTACAAGACATGTGCTGCAACGACGACTAGGATGATTTCTTCAGTTCAAAACGGTTTGAGTGGTAGCTATTGGCATAGTACGTGCCGCAGCATACCGCAAACGCGGGAAATCTTGAAGTTTCTAGATATTTCTAGATATCCCCGCGCAAATGCTACAGATGCCCTGTCAAGAAAGAGTTTTTCAAACCCACCATTACAAAAGAAAAGTTATGAAATTTAGTTCACCAAACGCAAACAGATTGCCGTGTCAATTTAGCGAATTGCAGTACTTTGCCAAAACAGTCTTTGCTGTGCTCTGTTTAAACAGCATTGTGAGGCGCCAGCGTACGTCGTTCGAAGTCTCAATACCGAGGCTTATCAACAGCGAAATCCCGACAATGCCATCCACTCAACTATTATTTGCGATTTTAATATCTCGGTCGTGGCAAATTCCTCATCCGTCAAACGAGTGACCGCGAGTGCTGCGTGAGGCAAACGCGAAGGCGAAGAGCCAGGAGAGTAGTAGAGTTGTTTGCATCATTTTTCACGTTATTTCGAAAGGATACGCTTTGATGACAAGTCTGTGGCAAGTGGTCGTTTTCGCGCAGGTTGCTTGCAGTGCCAAGAGGTAGTTTTGCGATAAGGTCGCTGGTTAGTCATTGATAGTAAAAATGATTATTTCGACATCGATTTCAAATAGCATTTAGCAAAGTCTAATATTGTACATCAGTCATTGGAGCTGCTTTCCAACATACTGAGATTTAGTTGGCAAATTTTTCAAGTCTCTATGACTTTTATATTTCCATGAACTTCTCATACGCTTCTCCATGCACTTGCTTAGTGTCAACCATCAAACAAGCGAATAGAAACAGTGTTCCTTTTCTAGGACAAATAAATCTGAAACAAGGTAAGACGGAAAAGCGGAAGTGAACCAGAATAAAATTTCATAAATATCATTTCGCATTATATTTCAGTCATCAGGCAGCGCACACATTATTGCATGTGAAAGCAATTTTATTTTGCTGGTATATGTTTATTAATGAAAATGTCTATTTTGGCTCATATCAATTTTTGATGCTGCTTGACCTTACCCTTAACAAGATAATTATCACTTACACTTTTTTACCTATGTAGGCCAACGTAAACTCTAATAAGACACAGCTTGTCCAACATTTAGAAAACAAAAGACGTTTATCTAGGATTTTACGTCGTTGTCGGTGACAATAAAATTTTTTCAATGACTCGTTTGATTTGGTAGTAGTTCTGTTGGTTGTCAATTGTAAGAAATTACAAAACACTTTTCACGAATTGCTAGCGACTCAAAATGTTCTTAGCGTCATTTGTCATCTAAGATCTATGTCAAGAAGCGTGAAGCACAAGCAGTAATAAATAAGTCAATATAGAGAGTGAATGAATAGATTAAGCTCCGCCCGAAAGTAGAAAATTTATCCAGATTTTGGTATTTCTATATATTGCAAATCTGTGTTTGATTCTGCTACACAAAAAAGTGTTGGAAAGCCTCCAAAAAAGTTTATATCCAAACCAAATAAGGCCAATGACAAATGGTAGATGTTTCGGTAACCACTGCTATCATCGTGTCGTGACTCATGCCTTAGTTCCGTTGAAAGCAAATACAAAAATGATGCAGATGACGGTTATAGCAAATGAGGCCAAAGACACATTGTAAATCTTTCGGTAACCACTGTTGCCATCATGATTCATTCCTTAATTGGACTGAAACAAAGCAAGGGAACTTATTCCTAAATTACATTGAAAGCAAAAGATTTCATTCCTGGATATGTTTGATTCATTCCTAAATTCCGTTGAAAGCAAAGGAACACGCAAGGTCGACTGCTTTTCTTCTTGAAGTAGCCGAAGCAGAAATCATAAGTTAGACCACAAGGATTTCAGTTGCAAATGCAAAACTTGTTCAAACTCACTTGCTCAGGATTGTTAGAGCATCAACAACGCTGAAGACGGCTTTTTTGCTTTTAATGCAGGTTTGATAAACACTTAAGTAACAACGCACAATAGCTGTTACAAAACGCAGTTTCGCGCTGTCGCCGGGAGTTGAGGTGACATACAATTGATCGATCGTTCACTAAATTCTCCACATGTCAATACGTCTTTTGCCGTCTTTGTTATCATATACCTCAACAAATCTTTTCATCTCCAAAACCTTTACAGAAAAATTCCAAGTGACGCGTCGTCGTCGCTACACGACTTTATGCTCAGGGCTTTATGTTTTTTTTAGTAGCACCCCTGCTTGGAATATGAAAATACCGCAAAACGTACTACATTCACAGATAACTACCAAAAATGGTCCTTTTTAAATTCATAACTCGACCAATATAAAAAATTCTACGCTCTTTCCACAAATCCTTTTATGGATCGTAATCCAGTTATTCTCCATCGAGTTGGAACTTATTTTAGCGATTTCCGTGGAAATAGAAAGTCGTCTGCAAAATTCCTCTTGGTTGGGCTACGAAAGTTTTGTTGTTTCAACAATGAATAGGCTGTGAACTCACATCTACGCGTAATCCAGAGTCGCAATTGGTTTTGCGCTGGTATGTACTTTAAGTAGAAAACCTCTCAGCTGTTGGAGAAATTAATTGTTATAGGTGGGATTTGTTGCCACATAAAAAGACATGATCTTCATTATTGTCTGAAATTCTCAACCAGCTATACAAATGATTTACGTAAATATTACGCTTGCACTGTTTGAAGAAAGGCAACTTTTGTCTCTTCAGTACAGAAGCTCAGGTGGAGTAGAGTCTACTCTAGACCAAAGATATAATTAAGTTTTTGTCCAGGTTTTCAGGGATTATTTTTGTTGTTCAGCTCTGTTTTCATAATTGAAAGACCTGTAGCTTAGACTGATTTTCTAAGTACAGTACTGTATATCTGCCATCTCTAAGCAGAGGCGTAGGAACCAAATGGCTCAGATTTATCCATGGGTGGCATTGAGCGCGTCGACAGATTTTGTTTGTTTGTGGAGGGCAGCCGAAAAACAGGGGGGCCGTATTCAGCTAAAGATGAAAAAATGTCATCTCTACTAGTGAATAGGAAGAACAACATCTGTAAATGAGGGAATGGCACCACCGGCTTTCCTGTGGCGACAGTCATGGGATTCATGTTCCAGAGGACTGCAGATTGTTCTGCGAGTGAGTAGATATAATTGTTAAAAAAGGGTACAAATATATATTAACTTATCGCAAATTAAGAGCTTATGAAGGACCTAAATCAACACAAGTGTACACAGAAGCACAGCATGCTGAGAAATAACCGGTCGTCGAAATAAACAGTGAATAAATACACTTTACTTAGTAGATGTATGGTGTAGTAAGACATTGTAGAGTTATCTAATCACCAACTGAGAGGTGAAGCCTACATTCCCTTTGGCTTCGAAAGTTCGATAGCGCAAAGGTAAAATTTCCCAGTCCAGCGGTTGGTGTAGACAAGGCCGTAAACAGTTGAAACAATGCGTTGGTCAGACTGTGTTTTCAGAAAAGTTATTGGTCACTGTTCGTGCATCAATGCTTGCAATGGAAGTTACTGTTGGTGTATAGTGCTTGCAGTGTAACGTCAGCTGCAGTATTTTCATGATAGGAGATAGTGAACTGCGAGTTTGTGCAGGCGCCAGCGGTTTTACCGCCAGTGGCGGAAACATCAGGCTTTTGCTCTCACTGACTAATTTAGTTGAAATTTGCAGATTGTTGTATAGAGGTATATGCCATGGTAGAGTCTTATGGGTCTCGGTATTGAGCTTTTGAAAACATGTATGACGACGAAATTTATGCTTTGTAGCTGATTGGAGACACTGAAAATTTTAGTGATTGGTGCAAGGCAGCTGAATCACGTTCGAACACAATGCTATTGCAACAGATACTTTGCAATGGTTAACTAATTGTTTCCAATTTGAATCGATTCCGTGTTTATGCCTCAACGTAAACTCTAGCTTGGTGTTTCAAATGCGATGTGCAAGAGAAGTTTCTCCAAACCTAAAATGAAGAAATTTTGTTTCTGTTCTAATACATGAGTTAAAATCTGTTGTCGGTTTTATCAAATCTTTCCATACAAAGTAAGTGCAATCGAAAGATTGATTTCTAAGACATCATCTAAATCTCGAAACGTTCAGATGGAAAATTGGTGAAACGCCCTTATGAAGTTTGGTATGTTTTTTGTATTCATTTTGTACATTTATTGCTGCCTGTATTATGTAGAATTCCGAGTGTGAATTAGTAAGCCAAAAATAGTTTTTTTTCTACAAAGATTGTCTAAAAATTCAACTGATATCATCATGTTGTTCTACTGTACATGAGGTGGCATTTTTGTCTAAGCGGGGAAAGCACCTTCTCCTTCCTGTATCATCGTCTCTAAGCATATTTGGAATCACGTACAAAAAGACATAATTTCCAAGTATGTCTGCAATTGAAAAACAACCCATTCATTCCTAAGCAGTGGACTATTGCCAGGAATAATATAAACGTGTAACAATCCCCTTTCCACTAGGGATGTTGTTGTATGGTGAGAACATGAAAATGCTAATTACTGTTTCGCACATGCATGTTACAACACCTCAGCAAGATGAATTGGTGACGACGCTTTAATGGCCGCTAATCAGTGAAAATTCTAACATTCAAAATATCGGAAGAGGGTCGACTCGAAACTACATCAATAATATAGAGAGCAAAGCACAAGTAACAAGCATTTAGCTTCACATAAAGCGGTCGACGGGGCAAGCACAAAAACTCTCACCAGTGGTCTCCCAGCACTTCCATGCCCTAACCCTTGGAATACAGTGACCCGGGACCGAGACTTGACTCAAAGTTCGAAACCGAGACATGAATTTTCCAGAGTGAGATCGTGACTGGAGACAAGAAGAATTTTCGGCTTCGTCAGCAGTTTTCATTAAATTATTAAAAAATCCACAATTTCGAAAACCTCAAATTCGTCGAATTTTATTCATTTTTGCCATCTTTTTGCATTTGCTTCACCAAACATCAGAGCAACAGCGAACAGACCGAACTGCAGGTGCTTTTGAAAGATATTCGATTAGGAAACTAAAAATCTCGAGACAAAGGGNTCAAGACCGAGACCCACAACCTCCGGAATTGAGATGAAACCCGAGACCTTCGGCACCAAGACCCGCAAAGTGGGTCGCTAGACACGTCTTGGAGACTCTGGAATTGTTATTGAAGTTGACTAATGGAACCACACACAGCCTTTCGAGACAGGGTCTGGCCTGTGCGGTCGTCCTTTAGGACTGCACAAGCTGTGAAAATTATGCAAATAAGGGTCTTGTTTATCAATTTCCAGAACAAGGAAATGTGTTTGAAAAAGCTTCCCTACGATTATGATAACAAATTTAAGTCAAGTTGTTTGGTTATACTTGGAAACGCTTAAAGCCCTTCTCAGGTAACTTTAGAAATATCGCGTAATGCAGTTTTTAATTAAATTTTGAAAAGACTTACAATACAGTTGAGCTGATTCTTTCAGTAGCTAATTTTTTATGCGCTCTGTCGATCGGTCCTATCGAAATCTGCATAGTTTTTACATTTTTCGAGTGAGGGGTGATTACTGCCAAGATGGCAGTGCATACTTGACGTGTGAAAACAAAAGCTGTACTTGAGGTCTCCAGTGCTATTTTGGCAAAAATCAAATTTGACATTTTGATGCACGAGCAAACTTCGTAATTGGGTCCCATGAGCACAAGCGTCGGAACGAGGCCAAGAGGACTAAGGCCCCTTGGATTTTCAAATTTGATATTTTTCTGCCTTTCAGTGGAAAAAGGTTTTTCCCTTAGTTTCGAGTTGGTAAAATGAAATCTCACCACTGTTTCCCCCTAGAAAAAACTTTTGGTCACCTCCTGGATAAATCCACTATGGCCCCCCTTGGAAAAAATCCTTCAGACGCCCATGCCCATGAGGAAATTCGCTGATAAGACAAGCCGAGTCAACGCGCATGACTCTTAGTCAACCTCGATTGTTCATATTTCACCTGTAAAAGGAATTTTGCCGTTTTGGCTGGAAGTGCTGCTGTATGGTCATAAGTAGTACAAAGTAATACTGAAAAATAACATATTTTCATGACTCAACTTAAAATTCTGTTGCATGTAGAACCACATTCTTCTAGAGAATGCGATTGTGATCTTCAACCGACTACCAATAAACGCTACTGGCGGAATTTAAGCATTTTTCCTGCCTTTTTTGTGTCTTTGTTTTGTGCCCCTCCCACATTTTTGCGAAGTATCACAACTTCTTAAGATCATGGCAGCCACTGTGCTTGCAAATCGATCACGTTAGGCAAGAACGACAGTCTATCGCAGTGGTTCTTTGATCCTTTTTCTAACACACCTCCCTTAAGTATTTGTCCTATATGTTTCAAGCCCCTGACTTTGAATAAGCTATAAAAACAAATGTATTTATTGGTAAAATTATTGACCAAACTTTACAAGTTGTAGGGCGCGTAAGGGCTCCCGCCCCCTGGAAATTTATTGACGCTCCCTGGGGGGCGCTTCCCTCGGTTAAAAACCACTTGGCTATTGGGTCACAGCGGGTGCTGCAAAGAGGCCTTTTGTTTTTGTTGACTGCTAGCGGTAAAGCAATAAATGGATATTTGCAAAGAGCACAAAACCGCCTCCGGAGCGGTGGAAACGAGGCAAAGAAAGCCTTGTTGGCGGAAGCCTCCACAGTGCACAGCGCGAAGCTCATGGGGTGCTAGCATTTGGTTGGTTCCAATCGGAAACGCACAAATCCTAAATCAAGAACGATACGCTTGTTATTGGATACCTTGAACGTAGCACAGCCCGATAAAGCAATGTCCGCATCCCTTTAAAAAAGCGTTTATGACGTTGAGCAAAGAAAATGTAGTAGCTGCGTTTATCACAGCGCCCACGGAGAACGACAGACTTACAGGCAGGCCCGTAGCCACGGGGGACATTCAGGGGCAGTGCCTCCCCTTTTTTGTGCCTTCCCAAATGTTGTTGCGTCCAGAAAAAGTTATTTTAAAACATAAATTAAAACAAAAATCTTACCCCCTCAAAATTTATTTTGTCCCACGAAATCTTAAAACCTGGCTACAGGCCTGCCTACAGGTGTAGAATGAGGCTCGTTTAGAGAAATCGTATGGTCTGCTGAAGTTGCTACAATTGGATTGAAATGAAAATTGGCGTTGTACAGTTTTGATAGGTTTGACGAGTTGGACATTTCTGCTGGCGCTCTCATTTTTCTGATAATATTCTTGAAAGCAGTCTAATCAATTTCGCCACAGAAGAACCGGCAACGCAAAAAACAGGATATTAAATGAAATTGTATTGAACGTTCCGATAAGCATCTCAGAAAACTCTTCGCCCCACCTGGTGTCCCGAACTGGTTACGGGCCTGGACTCTAGACTGAATGTTGAGCACTTCGATACTTTTTTCGCTCGTCTTCAGTTTGGTTGTACTGTAGTTGTATTAACTTGCGCAACTGTGCTGCATCCTATGTACGTAGGCGAATCAGGTTGCAACGATTGGTGGAGTTTCAATTATTCGTGGATCTCGCTGAAGCAATCCCCATGCTGAGCTCTGAAAGCTTGAAGAACACAAACCAAGCGATAAAAATTAAAATTTTATTAAACAATAAAGAGTCACGCAAAAAATGCACATAGAAAATTAAAAAAAATTCCAGTCTTTCTCTGGGTAGGCTTTCAAGGTTTCTACCTAGCCTTCTTTAAACGCAAGAACGATAGAAATCTCAAGAAACTTTTTCTTTTTGGTTTAGATCGCTTGTTAGTCTTGCGTGTTGCCTGTGAACTTTCGAGTTCCTCAACATCTTTTGAGCAGGCGGCCATGGATTGACCTTCATTACCCAAAGTATCTTCGCAACTGAGACAAACGTCCTTTCCTTCAAAGCTCTCTTCAGGAGTTTTACAACCTTGCGAGTCGTTGTTTGCGAGAACTTCTGCGTCCTGTTCCGGCCATTGCGTGCCAACCGTGCGCGCCATCTTGGCCAGACTTGGGGTGCTGCTGGTACTTTTGCTTCGAGCATGTTGAACGATTTCCATCTCCTTCACATCCACATCTTTTTGCGAAAAAGATTTACGCATTCCGCTTGCTTCAGACGCCGAACACAGACCCGCGCGACCCATGCTTTCCAATGCTCGCAGACTCGCTTCAATTTTACTACTGGAAAAGTTTCGCGGAATGCAGATCATTTCTGTTGACGATGGGTCTGTCTTCGTCATGGCAACGCCAACACTTTTCAGTATCGCTACAGCGATTTCTATTAGATCGCGAGGTTCGCGATCAGTGACAGAAGCATCTTCTGTTGTGGTTCGACTGGAAACTGGAGTTGGGGGTTTCGCAACGTCTTCGTTATTGCATAACACGCTGACTTCATCATGAACCAATTGATCGCATTGCTCTTTTCGATCGTCACTTGTCTGAGCAATCAAAGCGCAATTTAATTCATTTTCTTCAGGACTTTTTGCAAATTTTTCATTCGTTTCAGAAGGTATGACCTCATCACAAGGCGATACATCAATACCTGGAACAACGTCAGGCATTGGAAGTGCAGTCTCAGCAACCGAGGAATCGGGTAAATCTCGGTTTTCGCTTCCAGATGCTTCTACATCAGGTGCGCTTACAGACCAGCATGAGCTATCACGTTCTTCAACGTTATCTAAATGTTTATTGAAGGCCTCGACCCCCTGGCTTTCGTTGTTCTTTTTGCAATCCGACTTTTCCTCCGCACACTGACTGCCGTTGAAAGCCTCGCCATCGTCCGACGAGTTACTGCAGTCCATCTGCTCAGTTCGGTCGTTCCTCCGAATCTCTGTGGACCAGGCCTCTGCGTCTGCAAAACGTCAAATTTCAGATCGTCGAAACATGCGGAAATGAAAGCTCTAGGTTTTCTGTA
>JGI24159J19872_10007673_pt1 | contig 14134 bp, 11 predicted proteins | sample Ectturendosymbi4_FD_19872 | JGI IMG/M metagenome (IMG submission 19872) | reverse complement strand
AATGGGGCCTGAAACCTTATGTAAATCTGTTCTATACAGTTGAATTCGTTTATAACGGCTTCCCCTGTAACGTCAATTCGCCCATAACGTTACGTTTTGTTTGGTCGCGATGGCATCTTTTATATGCATTTCAATTCGCTTATAATGTCAATTCGGCAATAATGTTCTTTATGCAATCCTCTAGAGGTGCCGTTATTGGCACATTCTGTAGTTACCTTGCTTGTTAACTCATGGGGTTGAAGTTCCTTGCGTGTTGTGTTCTCAAAGAAATTTTACGGTAATTGCTTTTACTGATGCAAATACGTACGCGACTTCGATGACGCAACGCAATGCTTTAAAAGCGACGGTTCCGGAACGTATGGTCTGACTCCCTAAATCTGCCTGCATAGGCGTACAAGGCGGGGGGGTCTGGAAAAATTTCAGGGCAAACTCTGTTTCTCAGGGCAAGCGCAAGTTTCTCAAAATCCCTGTATGTAAAAAGTGTATTCAATACAGTGAAAAATTTCGGAGCAATTCTGTTTTTCAGGGCAAGCGCAAGCTGCTCAAAACTCCTGAATGTATGCAGCGAAAATTTTCAGGACAACTCTGTTTTTTCAGGGCAAGCGCAAGTTGCTCAAAAATTCCTAATGCAAAAAGTATATTCAATACAGTGAAAAATTTCAGGGAAACTCTGTTTTTCAGGGCAAGCGCAAGTTGCTCAAAACTCCTGAATGTAAAAGTTATATTCAATACAGTGAAAAATTTCAGGGCAACTCTGTTTTTCAGGGTAAGCGCATGTTGCTCAAGTTGCCCTGAAATTTTTCGCTGATACATTCAGGAGTATTGAGCAACTTGCGCTTGCCCTGTAAAGCAGAGTTTCGCTGAAAATTTTCACTGTATTGAAATATTTTTTATCATTCAGGATTATTGAGCAACATGCGCTTACCCTGAAAAACAGAGTTGCCCTGAAATTTTTCACTGTATTGAATATACTTTTTGCAATCAGGAGTTTTGAGCAACTTGCGCTTGCTCTGAAAAGCAGAGGGTGTCCTAAATTCACTGTACTGAATATATATTTTTCATTTTCAGGAGTTTTGAGCAACTTGCGCTTGCCCTGAAAAACAGAGTTTGCCCTGAAATTTTTCAAGCCCGGGGGGAATCCCCCCGACCCCCCGCCTCGTACGCCTGTGGTGGCAACACCTGAGACGACGGAAGCGCGACCTTCGCATTTGTGAGGTGAACGCTCCAACCGCAACTAAAGGGAAACGCGGGACCAGTCAGCTGAAACACTGAGATTTCGATTTGTCTTGGCGGTTTGATGCCGGTGAATCTAAATAGTTAGGTGTAGAAATTTATTGCTGTTGGAATTACAAACACAAGGAGTACAGTTGGGTCTAAACTTTTCATTGAATTTTGGTGACGGAGGTAAAAAGCAGACCTTTATTTGTTTTTAACGCAACGTTCTCATCTCTCTCGTATTGTTGCACTTACTTCTGAGTTAGAATTCAACAATAACACTATTGCTGCAATTCTGCGTGACGCTGACCTACCAACTTCTAAGGAATGCAGTGACTGGACTTGGAAGGGGGCGACGTGATTGTGTTGAATAAAATATCACCATGTTGAAAATCTATTTCTGCAACAGTTGTAGATATCTGGGCGCACCCGAAGTTGACCTAGAATTCTAAGGTGTGTTTGAGATCTCGGAGTGGTCATACGAGTATAGTTGAAAAATTGAATCCCAATACCCAGGACCCTGAAACGTAGCACCTCTCAAACCAAGCGACTTATGACTAACGTTTTCCAGCAAGAAAACAGCAGTTTCGTAGTTTTTTGGTATAAATACTCACGATGACAATACACGTTTTCATGGTGTTTTCTAAAACAGGAGTTCCCAACCTGGGCCAATGTACCCTAGGGGTGCATTTGCCTATCTGAAGGGGTATATTTATTGAACATCCGCCACATTAACTTTGAGACATAGAAATGGAGGGTATTTTTGTATTTCTACAAAATGTTCTATGAAAAATTCATTGGATTTTTGTTATTTTACTCAGATTTTTTGTCATAAGGTATTTTAGGGGTACATGCTCATCTGTCGAAATGCTGAAGGGGTACATGGTTAGAGAAAGGTTGGGAACCCCTGCTCTAATCCAGCGCTTCTCAACCGGTGGGCCGCGGTCCACTGGTGGGTCGCGAAGCTCCTTCAGGTGGGCCGCGAGAGGTTTTGAGATAACTTAAATATTTTTTGAAAAAAGTTATTGGTTGATACAAACTGCATTTTTTTAGAAAAGTTATGCATTACGAAAGCCAAAAGTGTATTATTGTCGCATTCCATCCAAGGAATGCTCCCATTTTTAACCCTGGATTGCTATTTTGGGTTCCACAAACCCAAGGCAAGTGCGGTGACCACGTGTTATACGTAAGGACGCGTCGGAGCGCTTTCCACGCTTCAGTAGCTTCATTGTTTTGTGCGACTTGCTGATAGATGCGCCTGTGGTCGCACTCGCTCTTTTACATTTTTCAGTGTGGAGGAAAGGTTGTGATTTCGAGTCACGCGTACCCGACGATATAGTTGGTGTGAGGATTGCTTCATCGCCATAATTACGCCTAGTCATGAGTTCTGAAACAACTTTTTCGTGAAGTGGCCCAAAATCAAAGTCTCAGCGAAAAGTGGGACGCGACATCAAAAGGTTGAGAACCACTGCTCCAAACGAATGTGTGCTGCCAAGCAACGGACGTCGTATCTAGTGATTAAGACATGAAAGCACGTTTTTCGTGGCGTCATGGCGTGAATTACTAGTTTTTCTTTTTCTCACGCCTTTCTTTGTTTGTTTGATGGCGCGTTTAATCGTTATGAACCCTTGACCTATTAACTCCATCGCGCTTATCGTTGCTCTTTGCGATGATTGCGCCGTTATACAAAGCAGTAGAGACGGACCACACAAGTGTCCAAAAGTGCTGCGAGTCCGCTGCAAAACAAACACCACCTTCCAAATGAGCCCTTTTGCAAGAGATGTTGGTTTCCTGGGACCACCACCACTTGCCGTATAGCTGCATTGATAAATGTGCGCGCTTTGCCCCGAATGCGTTTGTGGTCAGCATAAACAACTTCAAATCATAGGTGTAGGAGCAGGCGAATTTTTAGGGGTACGAAGGATTTTACACAAATTTCCCCAAACTTGCCCGAAAAATTTTGGGGCTAATTTTTCTGCAAAAACACAAAGAAAAAAATATTTTCATGTGATTCTGCAAATGTTGGGCGCCAGTTTCTTCAAATCAAACCACGTTGGGCGCCATTTTTCCCGTATTGTCAGGGATTTTGCGAATGTTTTCACAGTTTTTGCCCAGATTTCTACGGATTTTGTCCGTATTTTTACCAAATCAAAACCTTTGTGGGTACACTTGCACCCCCGCCTCCTACAACCCTGCTTCAAATGATTTGTGGCTTTTGCAGTACGACAATTTTTCGTAAATGTAACAACCTAATAAGTCACTGCCAAACGTATAACCGTAGCAATGGATTTTATCACTGAAAGATGTATTGAAAGGAGCGCGGGAAACGAAACTACGGTCACTAGTTCTTGACACCGGAAACTTTTGGTTTGAAAAGTAACGTCGTTTGCGTAACGAAAAAGCATTGATCTCATTACATGCCAGGGGCGTATACTCTGGGTGTGCTAGGTGTGCTAGGTGTGCGGCGCACACCCTGTGAAACTGAACAATGACGTGACATTTTCCAGATGGTGCGATCAAGGTAACATCACAAAAAGCTATGAAGATCATTTTGTACCTTCCGGCCCGAACGTGTGCGTCATATGTGTGTTCTCGACTGCTCTCATATTCGAAGAGACATTTGCGTAAACCAGTGCTGCCACTCTGTTGTTACGGAAAAGTACTAGATTTCATGATGAAAAAACTAGATTCACAAAAAAACACTAGATTACCAACTATTGAATAATAAGCAAAGTGCTTGTATTGAATAAGCAGAGTTTGAATAAGCAGAGAATAATAAGCAGAGTGCGTATATAATGATATGGATTGTGTCGAAAAACTTCGCCAAATCGTTGGATCTGAAACGTGATTTGGCGTCACGGTTTGACGTCGCAAGCAGCGCACATCCAGTAACAATGACCACCATACGCCACTGTTACATACCTAGAGGATGCACATTTTCTAAATAATTTGGGATTAAGACCGTTCAGTGCTCACCTCATTGGCGTTTGACTGGGTTGAAGTTGGTGAAAAACAAATTGGCTGCTAACATCTGTGGTTCCATGCATGGCTAGGCTTGTTTGGAACTCGACACAAACACAACTTTAATTTTTGCAAACCACTAAAATTGTGTGGATTTTGATGGTAGACAACAAGCGATTGGGTGGTGGTAGATGGGATGACCGGAGTGTCTTTTCACCGCCTCCCGGCCTTACTGTGTATATGTACTGAGAGGTTTACTAGCGTGGCCAAAATTAAAATTGTTGTTGTTGTTACATTGAAAGAAGTGACTGGTTTTCAGTCACATGACTTGCTAGAATGATATTACGTTGTTTTTGTTCAAGAAGACTTTTTCAGATGGATTTTGTTGTCAAACCCTTTGTTGTGGGATCGTGAACTGAATGCTTAAATATTCTTTCAAAGATGCTTGTTTCATTTTCTGCAATCAAAACTGTTTAAAAATATCCATAAAAATAATTTCAACGCATTGCTTCGTCAGTATTCACGTTTAATTTCACTTTGCTAAGTCAATGCACTGGAAGTTATTTTGGTTTTCTTAGTTTATTTTGTAATTCGAATCGTTATATAGTTCGCCATTCGCGTTTTATACGTGCTACAACAACTGTTATTCTCTCTGGATAGCAACAATCGCTTTTAACTTGCAACAGGATATGATGCTTCACTTATATTCAAGAATTTTGCAGTTGAAAACACTGCAATGTGTTTCTGGTACGGTTAGGATTCCGCAACTTGAGAGGAATTATTATTATGTGGGGTGAGGTTGGCGCTTCGACATCACCGGTCTTTCAGCGCCACGTCTTAACTTGAGAGGAAGCGTGTAACAGTTGAGCCGCGTGTGACTTAATGCTTCGTCGCGTGGCTTAATGGCTGGAGGCACCGTCATCAACAGCCGGATTTTGAGTGATGGACAGAAACTGGCGCAGCGCTTGAAAAGTTTTTTTCCAGCGTATAGCCGAACAGAATTCCAGTCGTTACAACCCTGTTGTGACTTGCTGGTGCCTTTTCCCTACCCGAATGCTTTAATAGCAATTGTTCTGTAAAATTGGATCTGTCAAAATCTTGTGAAAATTTGCTCGATGCCTACAATCATTGTTTCTTTAAGGTGTTTTGAGGGACTGTTTCGGTCTCTCAAATTTTCCAATGGTCTCTCAAAACTTAGTAGAGCCTCACTGCATAACAACCACCAAAATACACTAAAACCTTGCTTTATGACTGCCTCGGTATTTAGATGAAATAGTTGCGGTCTCCGAAAATGTCTTAGCGGTCAACAAGGTCGAACCTTACAGAAAATCCAGCTCACAATATTGTTACAGATCCGCTTCCGTTCCTCCTTAAGCGACGTGGAAGTAGATTTCGACGTTGACCCTGATGCCTCTTCTTCCATTGATCGATCACCTTACAAGGCATGTTTCATATTTGCTTATTTATGAAATCGTTGTTTGTCAACGTGAGGTTGTCGATTCAGTAACGACATCCATTGGCAGCTTCAGAAAATTTCTTTTCCAAATGTATACCAATGTATATCATTGCTGTTGGACCGAACGCAAACCATGGTTTTGAAAAAATTAACCCGCGTTCCCGTAGCTTCGATTTTTAGGTTTAAAGTTTGCTTTTGAATCCTTTTCATTCCTTGATCGTCAAGGTTAAAACTCTTATCAAATTACCTTGTGAAGAAAATAGCAAAACTCTGCGTTTATGGCAGGATTTAGCGAGTAAAGTTAATATGCTCTCATCGTTAAACTCGTCCAGATGCTCCATAAAGTGCAACAGCTTGTTAAAACTCGGGAATATTTTGTTGGTCTGTCGAGAGAGAATCTGCATTGTATGGACACGTTGGTGAAGTCAAGTTGATTAATTTGGTTTGAAGCAATCGAAATGTTCTTTCAATTTCTTCTACGGTAAATTAAAATTTATATTGTTCTATGACTGATGCTTGTCGACAAAAGATGCAACATGCTGCCACAACCTATATTTGAAAATGCTAAAGAGTCTAGAATTTTTCACGGCTTTGACGTACTTCATTAAGCCAACCCGCTTTCCCAAGCTTTTTTATAGCGCTTTTAGAGTCGTTTGTAACTTGATCTAATTATTCTCGTATGACTTTAGTGAGGTCAAGTTGGTGGTCTTGAACACTTGGGCTTGTCTGTCCGTGTGGACCCCATGGCATATTATAGGCTTCAAGGTTCATTGCCCACTATGTTGAATTTGTCCTACTGACTACTTTACTGTGGTTGACAACTTGATCTCTGTCCTTTTGTGTGATATACCATTTTGCAAGCAATTTTCCTAAAGGGCAAGTAATCCATCGCATTATTGAGGCATGAAGATGTTTGTTCGTGACCCTCCCTATCTTTTTAGGCCAATGCGGCCTCTTGCGTAACTTGTTCATTCAGCCTACTAAGATAGCGATTCTTTCCTGTTTTTTCCCAATTCACCCAAAGTCTGGGTCTACTTTCCATCGAGTAAAACACTTGCGGAGAGAAGCTGTTGGAGACAACACGCTGCTGGAGTGGCAACTTGCAAACGCAAAATGTGTTTGCAGTGATTCAGTAATGCTGCACGCTTTTTCAATGACTTTCAGTGTTGCATATTTTATAAACTTTTCTCCCTAAGGTTATTTTCGCAGTGACTAGATATTCTCAAGCGTACGTGTTGCTTGACATTTTGTTTTATTTTTTACAATACGTTTTATCGTCTTTGTGGGATCTGAATTTTTATGACTCTTTTTCAAGTTGAAAAGGATTTTGTCAAAGTGAAAGGTTTCTGTTGTTGTGCTCGTCACATAGAAGTTTAGGTGCTTTTAACATAATGCATTATTGCTGTGTTGTTTTAGCAAGCCAAAGTATGTGGAAAGTTTCGTGAAATAACGCTTGTCGATTTATAACAAGTACGAGAAAAACATTGGGAGTCCTGCAAAGTTGTATTTGAAACACCAACGCGAAAACCAATGGTTTGTATGAAAATGTTAATGCCCGACATGGTGCGGTTTGGTAGTGCAAGTAGCAAGGTCTAGGTTTGGAGGTTTTGCACACTTGCCTTTTGGTGCTCAAGATTTTTAGCGTTTTTTTATTGATTCATCGGTTTTACTTCTTTCCTCGCAGATATTACTATCATAGGAACTTACGATGCTCTTCTGAATTAAATTAATCTTCCATTGCAATTAAACTGTGACCCGATTTTTGCTGAGGCTCAATGAATCGCCAGACTTACGTGCAAGCCTCCTACATGGTTTCATCAAATCAATGGTTCTTGCCTTGCTGCTTCTAATTCAATTACGAGCTTGCACTCAGATGACATCTTACAACAAAACAATCTGCAGGTAGACGATTTTACGGAGAGAGTCTGGGCTTTTCTGCACATCAAAGAGCTGCTCAACAAAGCAGCGGCTGCCGACAGTCCCAACCGCAAAGAACGTTTGAAAGAATTGGCGTTAAACACGTCCCTCAGGTATGTTTGAAAGTTATGCAGTACCTGTAGTATTTGGTACTTCGCTCGCTTTGTTTCATATAATTGATGGTATAATGCAAGCTGAGCGTGCGGTTCATTTATTAGGTATACATGGTGTGAGGCGCGGCAAGGGCGTAGGAAAAGCAGTAGAGCAGCGAAACGAGTGGCTTTTGGCTCGCCGTCTGTAAAACTCACGGACAATTAGGTTCGCATTTTCTCAAAGCGTTATCTTTTGGCAGAACAAGGCATGTCTTTTTTCTTTTTGTGTGCGTGCACTACGACTCAGACACGAACATATGAACTGTTGGCGCTTGTTATGGTTATGACAGTGAAGTTGTTTTTTTGGTAGCATTTGGAGTGCATTTCTTTGCTTAGTTCTGACCCTATTTTTCCTGATGATGTAAAAAAGCACGCCTAGCTCAGGGTGGCGTAATCCTTTTCAACCAGAGGTTTTTTTTTGTTTTTTTGACTTTTTGTTTTATTCCTTGCGATTTGTGCATTGGCGGAAAGTCTGGATAGTCTTGTTCAAAGGCGTAAGGGAACAAAAATGTTTGGGGGTGCGAAACATTTTTGCCCGATTTTTCAGATTTTTGTCCAAAAAAGTGCTAGATTGGTGCTACTGATCAAACATAACAAAAGTTGACATTCGTGTCTTCCTACCCGATGAACGGGGTAGGGCTCAAATCTTGAGGGAATACACAACTATATCACTTTTGTAAGGACATGCACAAGATCAGGTTGAGCATTCGTTCAGTCGCCAACAGAAAAAAAAAGCTTTGTAATTTATCTTGTGTAGGGTAATCAGTGTATTGGATCCAAAAACATCGCTGAAATTTTTTTCAAAAATATGATAAATGTGTTAGTCTGTCATATTTATAAGAGAATTTTGAAAGTTCTTCAAAATTTTTTGCCTGATATTTACGTATTTTTGCGCAACTTGTAGGGTGTGGGGGTACGACGGCACTCCTGTCTTCTACAACTATGGCCTTGTTGTTGACCTTCCACGAATTTATAAAATTCCCGCAAATCGAGCCAAAGTGCTGTCTAACCTTGCTTCAAAAATCGGAAGTGCTAAAAACTATGCCATATTTCGCATCGTCAATCATTAGTTAGCTGTCTAAATAGTATTTACGCATGGGTGGTCTTGATTATCCATGGGTTACCCTAAGGACCGGTATTCGGTCGCCCTCACAGAAGTGCATCCTGCAGAGTTAAGCAGTAACGGATCCTATGCGGGAGCGAAGATTTGTTTTGTGACTGGTGGATATGAACTCAAAACCTAAACAAAATCCACTAAACATTTCGAACTCATTTGTTAAGGTTCAAAACAGAATGATTCATGTAGGTTTTTAGTTCTCGTCACGAAATACTACCGTCGTTTTCACTTTGCAGGGAATGAAAAATTATGCATGGATGTAACAAATCTCTGTATAATAGTTTGGGACATCAACATCGTCATGAGGTTTCACGCGTCTGCTGTTACACCACATATCACTTTCACTGTAAAATAACACAGTTGGTTGTTTGGTCAGTTGTACGGTATGTCGAAAAATAAAGGGTGTGAAAACGATATTTGCTGAATTTTTTTCACCATGTGTTTTTGTAAAACTTGCAAAACAAGTTTAAGTCGGTAATTTTCTTCTTGGTCTGAAGCATTGATGGAATATTTTGCTGTGGTTTTCATAATGATTAGAATTAGGCATCTTCACAAATTTTTTAATAAAATTACAATTACTCTCAAAATTTGAATTAAGTTGCATTTATGTGCCCCAATTGCATTTCATTTACACAGTGGTGAAAATGTGTAATCAGCTTTTTGTTCATGCTTGGTCTGCATTGAATATGGTCTTGTTGAACAAGCCCTTGCTACATTTTATCAACATGAGTGAGTAAAAATAAGCTTGGCCAAAACGATTTTCTTTGTGGAGAAAAAAAGACAAAAACGTCCCCCAGCAATTATTCTTCAGCCTAAACTCCTAGTCAAGCCATCTCAAACTGTATAGCCTGTTAGGCAATTGGTCTGGCAATCACGTTGCACATGAAAAAACAGCAAAAACGTTTTGTACCTTCTTTGGATTTATTTACAACAGCATCAATCGTAATTACTGAACCTAAAATAATCGTAAGTACAATTAAAATTTTTACATACTTTAACCACACTTTCCAGGCAGAAAATGAGTTTTGTACGTGGAAGAAGAGAAAAACGAAGGAAGTCTGGTATATGATTTGCAGAGCGAAAAAGCAGCTGGTGACATGAAACGAAGATAAACTTTAAAACAAGACCTACCATTTATGTAGAGGTCAAAATAAAGCCTACGGTGTACTTGCAGTTATACTGTACAATGCTTCACGCCTCACTTGTTGAGAGAACTAGCTTATACGAGAAATACTTGTTAACCAACGTCAGCGACAACTTTGCAAACTGACAACGCGTTAACAGGATTTCTTTCAGGCTTATCCTACACTGATTTTACGCCTGAGTGGAGTGTTGCAAAATAGTCTTGCCATTGAAACTCCTCATGGCGAAACGTCCTGCCGCTCTGTGGCAACGCACCCGATCCTTTACCGGACAGGGTTTCGAAGAACAGACACTGAACTGACCAAACCGCCATCATAGAATCAAGAACTGTTGCGTCATCCACGCTTTTCAAGAAAATCTTGGCTCATCTGTTCTCTTTCCGCTAAAATCTCTTGTATACAAAAAGGGAAAAGCTTTGCACTTATGGTGCGTGATTGGTTATCCTAGCTTCGTTAATTTTTTGTTGTTTTAACCTTGTCTTATTATTGAAATATTTGCACCAATGAAGTCCGTGTGATTTTTACGCTAACCTCAAACAAAATGCATGAAGTACGAAACATTGAACAATGGACTGAATGTAAACCACAACCACTAAAACGAGGCACATTGTCCACACGAAAACGTACAAGCCCAACGCAATTTTAAATTGCTTCCACCTACGGGCTCGAAGGCATCAACGTTCAGCCATTACAGACGATACGTATTTCTAATGGCAAAAACAAACCATTTGCGTTCGCGTGTTTGACCAAGAAGCCTTGGTTTGACCAGAATTGCTGATGTTACGTACGCGATTAAAGTTGCGTTAATACCGGCGTCTAGCTGTGCGTCTTGCAAGCATTCGACTGTGCCAAGGCCACCTATAAAGAGACATGACGGTGGCCTCGACTGAACTCGGACTGCAATCATAGTGTTGTCGAGTGAAAAATGTGTCTCCTAAGCGCGCGTTTATACATCTTAAAGTTCAGGTCCACGAATCCGCGGATGTGATGCTGCCCGGATCGTGTTCTGGTGCGGATGTGATGCACAGTTTGCACAACTTCCTCACGTGGAAGTTTTGACGCAAATGCCAGAGATCTTCACGCTCAAGTTCGCCGGATTTTGCGTTTTGCAGCGGATTCTGTCTAGGGCTGGGCATTCCAGCATATTTTATTATTCTAGAATATTTCTAGAAAGCCAATCCAGAATTTTAATCTATTCTAAAATAAATTTTCCAGATTTTAAAAACATGAAGCCCCAACGTGTTTTTTTGTATTTACTTAACGCAAATAATCCAACTGTTTGATCCTTTGCTCAGTGAAATGACGAGTTCACAGCTTATTCTTATTGCAACGCACAGAACTCAGCATTTCCAATTTTGTTTCCTGTGAAACGTGGTCGTAAAGCAGACACAGGAAAATTTGCACCGGATAAATCGCGCTTTGCAGACGCAGATGTATCAGGATTGGCCAGATACTTCAAAACAAACCCAGCAACCATGCCCGTTTGTTGGTGAATGTTATCTCTGTTCCAATTATTCGAAATAAATTGACGTTTGTGATTTGAATCTTTTACAATTCGGTTTTGAAGGATACGATATTCCATAATGCCCATCCCTAATTCAGACTCGACTTGTGGCAAAAAATACCACTGAGTCGGGTCTGGATATTCAATATATACAATATCGTCTTTGTGTGGAAAGTAGTATATTTTGTCATGATATAAACTTTAAGCTGTCATTATACTTTTTAAATCTTTTTATACGTGACTGCTCAACAACTTCCGTTATTTTGGCAATTGGCAGCACATTTCAGGCAATTGCCGGAAGGCTGAAATTTGCTTCTTGCCAAGGCAGTTGAGGTGAACGCTCTTACCCAAGGAGCGCTACGGCGAGTCACTCAGTGGTCGTGGATCGAACACACAACCTTTCAATTGAGAAGCGAACACTCTACCAGAGAGTTAATCGCCGCCCAATCCATTAAGCTCACAAAATGTTCAATCTCACACGACTAAACATTGCAGTGTTTTGATACATTAAAAGTTTTGCTTAATTCCGTTAAATTTTGCTTATTTTATGACCGTATTACAATGTTAGTGATACTTTCGAAATAACGACTAAATCTGAACAGCAAGCAAACGTCTTCGGGTTGGGAACCCACAAATCCCAATCCATGCAGCAAGTTTAAATTCTAACTTCTTACCGTTGTTGTCCTTAACAGAAACCATTCCTCGGGAACGAGGGCTCACTAAACAATACATCTGCAGCAATACTGCATGTCACAGAAGAGCTGTCCATTGTGGCAGTGCGGACGTACATGTTAATTCCAGCTGTAGTGGTCTGAAGGTAGCCAGCAGTGGTGCCACTCCTAGTGTTTTTCCACCAGATTTAGTGTTTTTTCATTTCATCTAGTGTTCTACTGTTTTTTAATGACTATCTAGTGTTTTTTATGAGTGAGCTGAATGTAATTAATTGCACAGTTTTGTGTAATTGCCATTGTAATTGAGACGCTTCGCTTTAAAGCAATTGAAATTTGCTAAAAAGTCTTGATGATTAAATCTTTAATTGCGCAAGACAATATAATATGTTTTTAGTTAAACCGCTGCGAAGTCACTTGGTCATCTGTTGAAAGTTTCAGTGACCTGTACAAACAAACACAATCGTTGCTGTTAGTGTTATCTCCCGTTTCCTTTGTCTCTGGTACCAAATGAGTTGCACACTGTCACTATCTGTGGTTGGCATTGTAATGCATTTTCTGGGCATTTTCACTGTGTGTAAATTTGCTTTTGTAATCTAGTGTATTTTTGTGAATCTAGTGTTTTTTCATCATGAAATCTAGTGCTTTTCCGTAACAAGAGAGTGGCAACACTGGTAGCCAGTGTTGCCAACTGATATATATACACTAAATTTCAAAATTTTGTTGTATTTTCAAAGTGCTTGGTATATAATTTTTAGTATATATGAAAAATGTGGTATATTTTTGTCGGGCGTTTTATTTGAGACTTTAAACCAAAGTATTGGTTATATTGCAAAGCCTAAACAAAGAAACCATGGTGATTTTAAAGCTGTATATAAAAAGTTTAATGATTTTGCTTTACACGGGAGTAAGCTTGCACTTTGGCTAAGCGGAAAGCGAGACTGGAGGAGAGCTGATAAGTTCTGAAAAACTGAGCTTAGCTCTAGGTATGTGTTTTTAGTCAGCCACTGCATCCAAAGGTTGGAAGATACATATGAGAGTGGTAAAAGATTTAGAGAAGAGTGACTGGTAGCGTTAGTTTGCATGACTTGCAAAGCAGTATTCTGTTAGTTCTGTGTGTCCCTTCTGTAAACTGTGGAAAAAGAAAATTGCAAACTGCGAAGCAGCTATTATACATCATAACAATGCGGTGAACTACAAAAGAAATGAAAATGCAGTTGCAGGTGTTGTGTGGTGGAAGGTTGAGTTTTCCAGTGGTTAATAAATCTGTCACCGCTGAAGTTAGGAAAGTAGAAATTGAGCTTGCAGCTTCTCTATGATGCCACTGCCCAACAGCAACTGTTAATCATCTAAGTGAAGTCATTAAAAAGTAGAGAAAAGGCAGCATTAAATTTTAAGTTCTTGTTACAGATAAATTTGGTATATATTTGGTATATGTTTAGACTAAATTTGGTATATTTGTTGTAGGAAGAGTTGGCAACACTGATAGCCATACATATGATTAGTGCTATTAGAACAGGAGTACAGCACGTTACGAAATTATAACAATGGCGAAAGGTTTTCGGAAATATAATAAATTCGTTTCTCAAAAAGACATGTCAACACAGGAAACCGAGTTACATATAAAATCCACGGCGGCGTGGCGGCAACCACTTGGATATCAATTGGTTATCTTACTATCTATATATCAATTGGTTATCATACTAGATATCAATTGGTTATCATACTATCTATACCTACAACATTTAATGAAATTTCATTTTCACTTGCTCAACCTCATGTACATTACGATTATCTACCCCCCTTTGAAATTAACTCTGCCAATAGCATGTTTCTTAATAAGCTTTCTTACTTCCATTTCAGTGGTACGAAATTTAGCCAAAAATAAGCATAAAATTGGCACTTTCGTTTGAATATGTAATGTCTCACCTGATTTTATAGCAATATCAGAAACCAAATTGAAATCAAAGTGTTGTACAAATATACAAATTCCTAACTACAA